>Ga0068877_10000692_pt1 | contig 28786 bp, 23 predicted proteins | sample NOAtaG_FD_66437 | JGI IMG/M metagenome (GOLD analysis project Ga0068877, IMG submission 66437) | Freshwater lake microbial communities from Lake Erie, under a cyanobacterial bloom - NOAA_Erie_Diel6S_1000h metaG | ecosystem: Environmental > Aquatic > Freshwater > Lake | place: USA: Ohio, Lake...
CCCGGCCCAGCGCCCGCTCACACGACGAAGGGGATGAGCGCCCGGCGCTCCTTCGGGTAGTCGGGGAACTTCTCCTGGTACCACTTGTGGTGGCTGAGGGCGCGGGGCGCGAGGTTCGCCGCGGTGTAGAGGGCGAAGGCCAGCCCGGGCAGGGACCAGCTCGCGATCGCGAAGCCCGTCCACTCCAGCATCTCGCCGAAGTAGTTCGGGCAGGTGATGAAGCGGTACAGCCCCCCGTGCGGGATCTTGTAGCCGGTCTCGCCCGGCTTGCGCAGGTGCATCAGCACCCAGTCGGCGTGCTGGTTGATGGCGAAGCCCACCGCGAAGAGCAGCGCGCCGACGAGGAAGCGCGGGTCCGTGAGCCAGCTGCTCGGGTAATCGCCCAGCTCGGAGACCTGACGCGCGTTGATGTAGGCATTCAGCGTGTTGAACGCGATCGCCGTCCCCACGATCGAGAGCGGCGTGGTCTTGCCCTCGGCGCGGATCCGCAGCGGGAAGATGAACGTGCGGTTCACGTAATGGATCTGCCAGAGCGCCATGAGCGCGAGCGGCGCGGGCTCGAGCGCGTGCGCTCCGAGTGCGTAGATGCCCAACCAGAGCACGCACGCCGGCAGCTCCATGAGGACCCAGCCGAGGCGCTGGCCTACCTCGGGACCCCAGCCGCTCCGTCCGTGCCGGCCGTATGGAGCGGTGATGAAGAACAGCGAGACGAAGGTCAGGGCCGCCAGGCCCAGCTGGGCATAGGTTGCATATGCATGGATCGAGGCTTCCGGCACGGACGCAGCATAGCGAACACCCGTCGCGATGCGTTGAAGATCCAGGCGGGGTCCGTCAGTCTATGGCTTCCGCCATGATCGTTCGGCCCTCGCTCCTCGTCGCCCTCGCTCTCGTCGGGCTTGCCTCGTGGCCGCTCGATCCCGGGGCCGCGCAGACCGCGCCGGCGCGCACCGAGGAGGAGCTGCGCGCCGGGCTCGCCGGGGCCTGGTACTTGACCGTGCCCCGCTCCGAGGCCCAAGCGGTGATCGACCGCGGGATCGAGCGCTGCGTCTCGGAGATGAACTACTTCCTGCAGAGCGTGGCGCGCGATCAGATGCACGCGAACACGCCGGTGAACGAGCGCATCGACATCGGATTTCCCGACGGGAACATCCTCGTCGTCTTCGACACCCGCTTCTCGTACACGACGCGCCCCGGCGTGCCGACCGACTTCGACGTCGAGGGCACCGGCAACGTCTCGATCCGGCAGTACTTCCGCGACGGGCACCTCGAGCAGTTCTTCGATGCGGCCCTCGGGGACCGCTGGAACCTCTACGAGCTCTCCGCCGACGGCACCACGATGACCGTCTCCGCCACCCAGCAGGGGCCGATGATGCCCGTGCCGATGCACTTCTCGCTGCGGTACCGTCGGCGCTGATGCGGCTGCAAACCCTGGTGGTGCTCCTGCTGCTCGGCTGCGAGCCGGGTTCGAACGCTGCGCGCAGCTGCGCGGGCGAGGCCGTGCTCGAGTGCGATCCCTACGAGTGGGCGGTGCTCGAAGAGGCTTCGCTCGAGCCGTCGGCGATCCCGATCGGCGATCCGCGGGTGCGCGCGCGGGTGCGGGTGAGCGCGCGCACGTGCGGCGAGCGCACCCCGCTTCCGCTGACCGTGCAGGTTCAGGTCCTGCTCGGACGCACCGATGGCGGGCCGCCGAGCAGCCTCCTCGAGCTGGTTTCGGTCGAGGCGCCGAGCGCCGGGACCGGCACCATCGACGTGATGATCGACAACCCCTTCACGCTCGCGGGCGGTGTACCGCCCGACACGAATCTTTCGCTGCGGTTCGTGCCGGTGATCGGGGGCTGCGATGGCGACGCCCTCGAGATCCCCTACCGCAGCGGTCCGCTCGTCCGGCCGTGATCAGGAGCGGTCGGGCAGGAACTGGAACGGCGCGGCGAACGTGGTCGGCTCGGGGGGACCGTCCACGAGCCGGATGCCGCCGATGACGTCGATGACGCAGGCGCTGATCGACCCCCACAGCTCGGGCTGCTCGGTCGGCGCCTCGCGGGGAACGACGTCGGTCACATCCCCCGAGGGCTGCACGACGAGCTCGACGACGAGGCGGCCCGAGAGACCGGGATCGAGCGCGAGCCCGGTCTCGTAGCAGGCGCGGATCGCGGGGGCGCGCGCCGCGAGCGCGCCGATCACCGCGTGGCCGTCGAAGCCGCCGCGGCAGGAGCCCGCCTCGACGGGCGGGCCGTCGTAGCGGTGCACCTCGGTGTCGCTCACGACTTCGAGCCGCCCGCGCCGGCCGCGGGCCGTCTCGACCTCGCCGGAGAGCGTCGTGCGCGATCGTCCCTCGAGCAGGTCGGCGTCCGAGGGAGCAAAGCGCGCGCGCGCCGCGACTTCGCCCCGGTACACCTCGCGGCCGATCACCGCCGCGCGCAGGGCGAGCGCGCCCTCGGCGGAGAGGCTCGACCCTTCCCCCCGGGTGAACGCGACGTGGCGCTCGCCCTCGTCGAGCTCGGTGCGGAGGATCCCGGTCTCGTTCGTGCGCGAGGGCCGGGCACCGAGCGTGGCGTCGACGAGGCGGGTGGAGACCAGCTCGTCGAACGCACCGTCGATGCAGCGCGAGCGGGCGCCTCCGTCCAGGGATCCATCGGGCAGCAGGCCGGCGCGCAGGACATCCGTCGCTGCCACCGTCAGCTCGTCGCCGAGCAGCTGCGCGACGATCTCGAGCTCGGCCCGGTCGCTCCGGCGCTCGACGACCGTGACGAGCATGCGCGCGCGCAGCACCACCACGTCGTCGTCCGCGAAGGTCGCCCGGACCCGGTGCAGCAGCTCGTAGCGCGCACCGAGCGCAGGCAGCGCGGGCAGCGCCCTGGCCTCGGCCGCGCGTGCACTCCCGCGCGTGGGCGCGCCGGCCGAGCAGGCGCCCAGCAGCGCCGTGAGCAGCACCGAGCTGAGCCCCCGCGCCCAAGCGCGCATCCGCTCAGCCCTGGCCGATCTCACGCACGGCCGCGGCGTAGTCGACGGTCGGCGCGCGCCGGGGCAGCGTCGGCGGCACCTTCCTCAGCGTCGCGGCGAGCACCGCCTGATCGGCCTCGTCGAGTGGCAGAAACCGCAGGCCGACACCCCGCGCCCGGTCCGAGCGCCGACGGCCCGCCGCCTTGCGGACCACCACGCCGCGCGCGTCGATCCAGAAGCGCGTGTGCGGTGCGCGGAACGCGAGGAGCACCTCTTCGCCGAGCTCGAGGGGCAGGTGCGTCACGAGGAACGCGCCCTCGCTCGACAGGTCGAGGATGCGGCGGCCTGCGAGGACGAAGCCTCGGTCGCGCACGGCCTCGCACGTGAGATCGACGGCGCGCCGGGACGCGGTGCGACGTTGGGGATGGGTGAGCCGGACTTCGACCATGGGTGCCTCCTCGAGCGGGACGGATGCCCCGACGAAGGCAATGGTAGGTAATTGTCCTACATCCACCAAGAAAGCGACCTCGAGGCCGTCGAGCGATCCGTCCTCCGGGACAGCGCCGGCGCATCCCGCGCCCGCATCGACGCGGTGGCTGTGCCGCCCTAGACATCGGAAGCTGTGCCGAAACCCCGCATCCTCGTGGTGGAAGACGAAGCGGACGTACGCGCCATGACCGCCCGGGTGCTCGCGGCCTTCGCCGAGGTGAGCACGGCCGCGGACGGTGCAAGCGCCGTTACCCAGCTCCAGGTTCCTGGGGCCTCGCCGGACCTGATCATCACCGACGTCATGATGCCCGGCATGGACGGGCTCGAACTCGTCCGCTGGCTGAAGCAGCACCCCCAGCTCGGGCGGATTCCGGTCGTCATGCTCACGGCGAAGACCCGGCCCGCCGACATGATCGAGGGCATCAACGCCGGCGCCCGCTCCTACCTCGCCAAGCCGTTCAAGCCCGATGAACTCGTGGCCCGGGTGAAGAAGCTTCTCGGCCTGCCGAAGTGACGACGCAGGGGCTCGCGCCTGCCGGCGGCCGCGGATAAGACAGCCCCCTCGTGACGAAGCCCGAGGAGACCCGCGAGACCCCGTCCACGGCAGCGGCCCCCGAGACGGCTGCTGCCCGCCTGCGCGCCCATGGGCTCCTCCTCCTCTCGGCGGTGCTCATGTTCCTGGGCTTCACCGGCTTCGGCCTGTGGCCGCTCGGCTTCGTGGCGATGTGGCCCGCGCTCTTCGTGCTCGACCCGACCGAGACCCGCGGAGGCCTTCTCCGCGAGGCGGGGCCACGCCCGGGGCGCACCTTCTTTTTCCGCGCGCTCTTCTTCGGCACCGTCGCCTACGCGGGCGGCTTCTACTGGATCGAGCACACGCTCCGGCTCTTCTCCGGCTTCCCGATCGTCCTCACCTCGGCGTTCGCGTCGATCTTCTGGGCGTTCCAGGGCCTGCAATTCACCGCGATGCTCTTCGTGGTGCGTGCCGCACGGAAGAACGGCTGGCCCTTCGCGCTCGCGCTGCCTGCGGCCTACCTCGCCACCGAGCACGCCTTCCCGATGCTCTTCGAGCACTACTACGGCAGCACGCTCATCTCGGTACCCGTGATGATCCAGGTCGCCGAGCTCGGCGGGCCGGAACTCGCGACGCTGGCGATCTTCCTGCCGTCGGGCGCGCTCTACGACGCGGTGCTGGCCTGGAGCCGCGGCGAGCGTCTGCCCCGCACGGGGCTCGCGGTCGCGGGCGCCTACCTCTGCTTCGTCGTCGGCTTCGGGCTCCTGCGCACCGCCGAGCTCGAGGCGCGGATGGAGGCGGCGCCGCGCCTCGCGGTCGGCGTGGTGCAGCCGAACCTCGGCCTCTTCGACCGCTTCGAGGACCCGCGGGAGTCGCTCCGCGCGGAGCTCGCCGCGACCCAGGCGCTCGAGCGGGAGGCGGCGCCCGACCTCGTCGTCTGGCCCGAGTCCTCGGTCTCGTTCTGGCTCGACGACGCGCGCAACCTCCGCGGCCGTTTGCTCCGCGGCGTGCATACGCCGGTGCTCTTCGGCGGCATTCGGCATGGCGAGCGGAACGAGCGTGGGGAGCGGCGCGAGCACAACACCGCGTTCCTCGCGGACGCCGACGGCGATGTCATCGGTACCTACGACAAGACGTACCTGCTCGCGTTCGGCGAGTACCTGCCCTTCGGCGAGACCTTCCCGGTCCTCTACGACATCTCCGAGCACAGCGGGCGCTTCTCGCCCGGGAGCCACGTGCATCCGCTCGAGCTGCCGCTCTCGCCGCACCCGGAGCGGGGCGAACGACCCGACGCCATCCGGATCGCCGCGCTCATCTGCTACGAGGACATCGTCTCGAGCTTCGTGCGCCGGGCGGTGAACGAGGGCGACCCTCATGTGCTGATCAACATGACCGTCGACACCTGGTTCGGCGACACGCAGGAGCCGCACGTGCACCTCTCGCTCGCGGCGTTCCGCGCCGTCGAGCATCGCCGCTTCCTCGTGCGCGCGACGAACTCGGGGATCAGCGCGATCGTCGACGCGCTCGGCCGGTTCAACGCGCGCACGCCGGTCTTCGAGGCCACGACGCTCGCTGGCGAGGTCCGGCTGCTCTCCGGCCACACCACGCTCTTCGAGCAGCTCGGCCACTGGCCTGGCGGCCTCGCGATCCTGCTCTCGGCCTTCGTCGTGCTGCGCCGCCCGGAGCAGCTCCGAGCACGACGCCGCGCGACCGCGTGAGGGCCGCCGCGAGCCACCCGAGATGACCCGCGGCGGCGGCCGCGCTCAGGGGCAGCCGTCGGCGTCGAGGCAGTAGGGAACGCCGGCCGGCAGCGTGCAGCAGGCCGCGTCGCAGGATCCGCAGGGGCAGCTGCGGCAGCCCGTCGCCGCCGCGGCGTCCCGGCAGTCGCCGTCCTGGCACATCTCGCTCCCGGTGCAGGCCCGCCCGCACTCGCCACAGTGCAGCGGGTTGCGGTTGAGGTCCACGCACGCGCCATCGCACTCGTCGAGCCCGCTCCCGCAGAAACCGACGCACATTCCGTCGCGGCAGACGTCGGTGCAGCGGCGGCTGGGCAGACCACAGTTGCCCGGATCGCTCCGCAGATCGACGCAGCCGCCGCCGACCGGCGACAGGCCGGGCCGGCAGACGCACCCGCCGTCGACGCAAAGTTGTCCCTCGCCGCACCGCGCGCTGCTCGCGCCGCACGCGTCCGGATCGCCGAGCCCCGGGTCCACGAGGCACCCCGGAGCGCCCGGCGGGCAGGTGCAGGTCCCCGACACGCACGTCTCACCGGCCCCGCAGGTCCGACCACATCCGCCGCACGCGGTGACGTCCGTGGCCGGCGCGACGCATCGGCCCTCGCACACGATCTCGCCCGCGGGGCAGACGGGCCCCGGCGCATCGGTGCCCGGCGCATCGAGCCCCGGGACGTCGGAGCCGGGGGCGTCGAGCCCCGGGACATCGGCGCCCGGGGCATCGAGCCCCGGCGGGCTCCCGCCGTCTCCGCCGAGGCGCCCCGGATCGGGGCTCACCACGGCGGAGCAGCCTGGTCCGAAGGCCGCGAGCAGCAGCGCACAGGCCAGCAGCGGGGAGCAGCGGGTCACGGGCAGCCGCCGCCGCTCACGCAGATGGTGTCGCTCGTGCCCGGGTACGTGCAGCAGCTCCGGAAGTCCCCGAAGCAGGCCATGCACGGGCAGGTGGTGCAGCCCGCGCCGGTGCGGAAGTCGCGGCAGTTGCCGTCGGTGCAGACCTGCTCGACGTCGCACTGGTCACCGCAGCCGCCGCAGTGGTTCGGGTCACTGTTCACGTCGACGCACGCCCGGCCGCAGTTCCGGGTGCCCGGCGGGCAGCTCGCCACGCAGGTCCCGCCCGCACACACCGGCGTCCCGCCCATGCAGACCGCACCCGCCGTGCCGCAGTTGTTCGGATCCGTCGCCGGGTCCGAGCAGTCGCCCATCGCGTTCGGCACCGTCGGGGGCCGGCACACGCACATGGAGTCCACGCAGTACTGGTTCGCGTTGCAGTCGTTGCCGATCGCGCCGCAGTTGAGCGGGTCGCTCGTGGTGTCGACGCAGCGGCCGCCGGGGGCGGGCGTGAGGCCGCCCGGGCAGGTGCAGGAGCCGCTGATGCAGCCGCCGCCGGGCGGGCAGTCGTTGCCGCAGCCGCCGCAGTTCATCGGGTCCGACGACACGTCGGTGCAGCCCGTCGCGCCGCCGCAGTCGATGAGCCCGGCGCCGCCGCAGGCGCAGACGCCCGACACGCAGGTCGCGCCGAGGCCGCAGTCGTCGCCGCAGCCGCCGCAGTTCGCCTCGTCGCTCGCCACGTCCACGCAGGCGCCGCCGCAGATGATCTGGCCCGCGGGGCACATGCACACGCCGGCCGTGCAGCTCGCGCCGGTCGCGCAGGTGTTGCCGCACGTGCCGCAGTTCAGCGGGTCGGTGCTCAGGCCGGTCGTGCAGCCGCCGCCGCAGTCCGTCGTGCCCACTGGGCAGGCGCATGCGCCGGCGTTGCAGATCGCGCCGGGCCCGCAGTCGGTGGCGCAGCTGCCACAGTGGGTCGGGTCGGTGCCGAGGTCGAAGCACCCGTCGAAGCAGCTCGTCGCCGGCGCCGGGCAGGTGCACGTGCCGGAGATGCAGACCTCACCGGCCGCGCAGTCGTTGCCGCAGCTGCCGCAGTGGGTCTCGTCCGACGACAGGTCCGCGCAGTCGGGCCCGCAGCTCACGAGACCGGCCGCGCAGGCGCACACGCCGCTCGTGCAGGTCTGGGTGGCCGAGCACGGATCGCCGCAGCGCCCGCAGTTCGCGTCGTCGCTCAGCACGTCGGTGCAGACGCCGCCGCAGAGCTGGCTCGGGGCCGTGCAGGGCGCGTCGAGGCCGGGGACGTCGGCGGCGGGCACATCGGCGCCCGGCGCATCGAGCCCGGGCGCATCGAGCCCGGGGACGTCGCCCAGCGGACCGCTGTCTGCGTCGGTGGTGGAGCTGCCGGGACAGCCGGCGATCAAGAGCGTGGCGAGGAGCAGGGTGCCGAGGCTGGCTCGCCGAAGGAAGACGACGTCGTGATGCATGAGACCTCCAGGGATCCACGGAGCAAGCGCGATGCCGACCGCGAACTCCGCCCGAGGTCGCCTCGGCCGGCCGTCTCTCGTCCGCAGGCTGCGCAAGGACGTGCGCAGTGCGCAAGGGTGCGTCAGCGGCTCGGGGTCCCGCACTCGGCGCGGAGCGCGGCGCCGACCGCGAGCACCATCTGCCGGCCCAGCTCGGGAGCGCTCCGGGCGTCGATCTCGATGCGGCCCTCGATCGGCTCGGGAAGCTCGGCGTCCCGCAGGTCCTCCCACGGGCCGTCGAGCTCCAGCGAGACCCCGACGTCCAGTCGCTCGCCGACCCCGACGGGGACGCCCTCGGAGCAGCGCGCCATCCACTCCAGCGGCCCGTCGTAGCGGACCCGCACCGGGCCGATCTCCGGGTCGTCGACCTCGAGTTCGACGCTCGTCGGGCTGCCGGCGAGCCGCAGGACCACGGCCGAATACGAGGCCGGAGCGATCGGCGCGAGGGAGAGCGTCCGCGGCGTCGCGAGGTCGATCGTGCCGACGTCGGTGCGCACCGGGTCGAAGCCCTCTCCCCGGTCCGAGACGAGTCGCAGTTCCGCCACCGAGATGGCGAAGCGCCGCACTTCGAGTCCGGCGCCGTCGAGCGGCTCCCGCGGCAGGCGCACCTCGGCCCGTCCGGCCCCGACCGGGGCGTCTGCCGCGTCCGCGGCGCCCCCGTCGCGCGGATCGGTGCCCGGCTCGCAGGCGGCGAGCGCGAGGACGACGAGGAGGGCGAAACCGCGCACCGCAGCCCCTCCATGCGAACGCGGGGCCAGCCCGGCGTCGCGCCGCGTCGCGCGCACGGTCACGTGCGGTTCCGCTCGTTGGCGCGGCCCAGGCCGTAGCGCTGCATCTTGTAGAGGAGCGCCCGCCGGGAGATCCCGAGCTTCCGCGCGGCGTGGGTCTGGTTGCCTCCGGTCGCCTCGAGCGCCCGCTCGATCGCTTCCCGCTCGGCCGAAGCGACCTGCCCTCGCAGCTCGCTCGCCGGTCGATCGAGCGCCCCGTCCGGGAGCGCTGCCGCCACCGCCGCGGCATCGAGCCGTCCGCTCTCCGAGAGCGCGAGCGCGCGGGCGAGCACGTTCCGCAGTTCGCGCACGTTGCCGGGAAAGGCCTGGCCGCGGAGCAGGGAGATCACCTCCTCGTTCGGTCCGGCCGGAGCGTCCGCGCCCAGCTCGGAGAGCAGCGCGGGCACGAGCTCGGGGAGCTCGTCGAGCCGCTCCCGCAGCGGGGGCACCCGGATCCGGAGCACGTCGATCCGATACAGGAGATCGCGCCGGAACTGGCCCCGCGCCACCTCGCGGTCGAGGTCGCGGTGCGTGGCGGCGATCACCCGGACGTCCACCGGCACGTCGCGGAGGCCGCCGACCCGTCGCACGACCCGTTCCTCGAGCACACGGAGCAGGCGGGCCTGGTGGGCTGCCGGCAGCTCGCCGATCTCGTCGAGGAACAGGGTCCCTCCCTGCGTCGCCTCGAAGACGCCGGCCTTCGTCGCCAGCGCGCCGGTGAACGCTCCCTTCTCGTGTCCGAACAGGATCGACTCGGCGAGCGTTTCGGGGATCGAGCCGCAATTCACCGCGGCGAACGGGCCGGCGCTGCGCCGGCTCGCCCGGTGGATCCGCCGCGCGAGCACCTCCTTGCCCGCGCCGGTCTCGCCGAGGATCAGCACCGAGAGGTCACACTGCGCCGCGCGGTCGGCGAGGGCGTTCGCGTGGTCCATCGCGGTCCCCGTCGTCCGCGTCGTGGGCGCCTGCCGCGGAGGGATCACCACCACCAAGCGCGCGGGGCCGATCGTGATCACCTGGCCGCCCCGCACCTCGACCCGCCCCTCGATGCGGGCCTCGCCGAGCAGCGTGCCGTTGCGGGAGCCGTGATCCTCGAGGAGCACCCTCGCGCCGTCCCAGGTCAGGGTGGCGTGCAGCCGGCTCACAGCCGCGTCGTCGACCTGGATGCCGCTCGAGGCGCTGCGGCCGATGGCGAGCGGCACGCCGCGCTCGAGCTCTTCGCGGGCCCGCACGCCCGCGACCCCGATCACACACGGGGTCACCGGCCCGTGGGTCGGTGCGGCGTCCATCGTCGTCGGCTCGACCATGCGGCTCGAGCCCGAAGCGTACACGATGCGTGCCGACGGGCTCCTCGCGGAGGGCTGCTCAGGGAGGAAAAGGAAAGTAGAGCGAGAGCCCGCTGCCGGCGGCGACGAGGATCGTGCCGTCCTCGAGCGCCGCCGCGTCGGTCGTGGCCGCACCCTCGGGCAGGCTCCCGGTCAGACGCACCCGGCCGGGCAAGAGCCGCAGGTCGGCCAGCTCCGTGGCGTCGATGGGAGCACCGCCCGGATCCGTGCCCCCGGCCACGAGGACGAGGCCTGGGGCGAGCGGGACCGCCACGGCGCCGGTGCGGGCGCGGAAGAGCGGGTCCGGCGCCGGCGCGAGCAGCACCCACGGGCGCTCCACGTCCACCACCAGCACATCCACGTCGCTGACGACCGTGCCGTCTGGCTCGACGCCGCCGGCGAGCATCACCTGGCCCGCGGCGAGCGGAGCGATGGCGCAGCCTCGCCGCGGTCGCGGAGAGGTCCACGGCGCCGATGGGCTCGTCCCGGTCGGGTCGATCACGACGAGCTCGAACGTCTCGCCGGCTGCGTCGCGGCCACCCTCGACGAGCACGCGCGGCACCGTCCCGGCGCTGCCGTTCGCGAGGAACGCGGTGGCTTGCGCGCCGGCGCGCGGGGCGGGCAGCGGGGGCAGTGGCTCGACGAGGACCGCATCGGACTCGAGGCGCACCCGCCACACGTCGGCCACCAGCGTACCGTCCTCGGCCTCGCCGCCTGCGAGGAGCACGGCGCCGTCGACCGTCGCCGGAGCGATGCCCCGCACGGCGACGAGCCCTGGCGCCTCGAGCACGCGCTCGGCGCCCGAGGGATCGATGAAGCTGGCGCCGGCCGCGGCGCCGCCGACGAGCAGCACCCCGCCCCCGAGCCCGATGGCGGCGGCTCCCCGCCGGGGCGGCGAGAGCGGCTGCGCCGTGCCGAGCGCCGGATGTCCATCGGCCCCGTGGGCGAGGAAAGGAATGATCGCGTCTGCCGAGACGAGCCACGCGCCCCGTGCGCTCGGCAGCACCCGCAGCGAACCGACCGCCCCGGGCCGAAGCCCGAGCGGTGCGTGCCGGCCGAGCAGTCCCAGCGTCACATCGGCCGGCCCCGACGCCGCCGCCTCCGGCCCGGGAACGACGAACGGGAACGAGCGTCCGAGCGCGAGCGGCAGGGATCCCAGGCGGGTCTCGACCTCGACCACCAGCGGCGCGCCGAACGGGAGAGGCCCCAGCTCCAGCGGCGCGTTTCGATCGGCGAGCAGATCGAGCGCGACGAGCGTTCCGTCCGCGGCATGCACTCGAACCTCGGTGGTGTCGGCGCCGAGGAAGGGATCGTCCCCGACCACGACGACCCGAAATTCGACGGACCTGTCGCCCGCGCACCCGACCGCTCCGAGCAGCAGCGCCGCGAGCACGCAGGCCCTCAAGGCTCCACCGTTCCGCGCAGGGTGAAGCCCGACGGCGCGGGCGTCCCGAAGACGACGGCGAGCGCGACGGCGAGCGCGACGGCCGCCGCGCTGCCGACGCCGATCCCCACGGCGAGGCCCACGTCGGGTCCCCGCTGGGCGGGGGCCCGCGCGGCGCGCAGCAGGTTCAGCACCTCGTCCGGGCCCGCGCCGATCGGGGCGTGCACCTCCGTCCCGTCGAAGCGCACGGAGAGCCGCTCTTCTTCGACCGCGACGTCGAGCAGGACGAGCTCGCCGTCGAGCGCGCGGGCCGCGTCCCGCCACAGCGTCGGGACCGGTGCGCCGGGCGGGGAGGGCAGGGCGAGCGCCGCGGCCGGGGCCAAGGCGAGCGCCACGGGCTCGGGCGGCAGCGCTGCGTCGGCGAGCACCGCCCGCGCCGTGCGCCGGTGTCCGGGAGCCTCGAGCAGCAACCAGTGCCGCCCGCACGGGACCTCGGCGGGCGGCCTCGTCGCCGGGCGGCCGTCGAGCCCGACGAGCGCGCCCTCGGGGCTGACCGAGAGCGGAAACGGACACCGCTCCATCGCGCCGCGGGCCCGCTCCACGCGCGCGGCGAGCGTCGGGGGATGCCGGGTCGGATCGACCGCGAGCGCCGGATCGATCGCGAGCGCCTGCCGTGCGGCCGCGTCGGCGCCGTCGGCATCGTCGAGGGCTTCGGCGATGCGCGCGCGCCACAGCCACAGCTCGACGAGCTCGGCGGAACTCAGGCTTGCCGGACCTTCGCGCTCGATCCGGTCGACGGCAGCGTCGAGCAGGACGGCCGCGTCGGTCAGGGCGAAGGCGACGAAGCGCTCCTCTGCGCTCGCGAGCACCGAGGCGATCCAGGGCTCGGCCACGTCCTCGTCCGCGGCGCGCTCGGGGCGACGCAGGGGGCGTGCCTCGCCGAGTGCACCGTCGACGATGCGCGCCGCGATCGCCTCGGCGCGCTCGCGCTGGGCCGGATCTGCCCGCACCACGAGGAGCCCCTCGACCTGGGCCTCTGCCGCGGCGGGTGTCGTGCAGGCCAGGGCGAGGCATGCTGCGAGCGCGTGTCGCCTCCAGCGTCGGCTCCCTCGCAGCGCCTCGGTCGCTACGTCCTGCTCGGTCGCCTCGGCCGCGGCGGCATGGGCGAGGTGCACCGCGCCCGGGCGTTCGGCGCCGCCGGAGTCACGAAGGAGCTCTGCATCAAGCGGATCCGGCGCAGCCGCCTCGCCGACGCGAGCGCCCTGTCGCGCTTCGTGCAGGAGGCCCGGCTGTGGATGCAGCTGTCGCACGCGAACATCGTACAGGTCTTCGACTTCGGTCGAATCGACAACGACTTCTACCTCGCGATGGAGTGGGTCGATGGCTGCGACCTGCGCGCGCTGCTCGAGGACGCCGAGGCGCGGGGAACGCCGCTCTTGGGCGAGGAGGCCCTGTTCCTCGCCGGGGAGCTCGCCCGCGCGCTCTCCTACCTCCACGACGTGGGCGATGGACGCTCCGTCGCCCACTGCGACCTGAAGCCGAGCAACGTCCTCGTCTCGCGCAAGAGCGAGGTGAAGCTCGCCGACTTCGGCGTCGCCGTCGTCGCCGAGAGTGCCCGGGCAGGCGGCACGCGCGGCTACATCCCCCCGACGGAGAGCGAGCGTGTGGGCACGGGCGGGGACCTCTACGCGCTCGGCCGGGTCATCTCCGAGCTCGCGGCCTGCACCGAGGTGGGCGCGGCAAGGACGCTGCTCGAGGCGATCGCCGCGGACCTCGGGTCGCCCTCGCCGTGCCGGGATGCGGCGCGGGGGATCGAGGAGGAGCTCGAGGCCGCGCTCGCCGCCGCCCGGGTCCGCTCGGGCCGCTCGCCGCGGGAGCGCCTCGCGGGCCGCCTCGCCCTCGTTCCACCGGCGGAGCAGGGCGAGCACGAAAGCGTCCAGACCGACGCCTCGTTCCTCGCGTCCGAGGACGCGGCCTCGTTCCTCGCGCAGATGAAGGCGGGAGCCGATCGAACGACCGAGACCCGCGGCGGCCCGGCGCCGCCCCTCCCCGCTGCCCCACCACGGCGCGGGCCGGCCCTCGGGATCGTGCTCGCGCTGCTCGCCGCGGGCCTGGTGGTGCCCGTGCTGGCCTCGCGAGCGGGCCCGGTGGCGGATGCGCCGGCGGGCGTCGGGGAGGCTCCTGTGGCCGCGGCCGCGCCGCGCTCGCCCCCCGCGGCGCCCCCGCCGGCCGTCCCGGTCGAAGTCGCCCGGGAGGCCCCCGCTTCGCCTCCGCCGCCTGCCGCCACGCGACGGCCCCGCCCTGCTGCATCGGTTCCTGCGGCCCCCGCCCCCGCCCTGCCGGCAATCGTTCGGGTCAACGCCCGGCCCTGGGCGGAGGTCGAGATCGACGGGGTGCCGCGGGGTGCGACGCCCCTCCGCGGCCTCGAGCTTCCGCCCGGCCACCACGCGGTGCATCTCAGCAATCCCGCGACGGGGCGTGAGGAGACCGTCGAGCTCGAGCTCGACGCAGGGGAGCGCCGCGACGTCATCGCCGACCTCCGGTGAGGGGGCCGGCGGCTCCCGTCATCGCCGGAGCCGCGTTCGTCGCGACGAACGACTTCTTCCAGTTTGGCGCGTAGTGTCTCTGCATGCCCCGCCGTACCAAGCCCGACCCGCTTGCCTCGCTCATCGGCCGGCGGATACGGGCGCTCCGGGAGGCGAAGGGGCTGCGCCTCGAACAGGTCGCGTTCGCGAGCGGCCTCACCTCGAAGGGGCACCTGTCGGACGTCGAGCACGGTCGGGTGAACCCGACCGTCGGGACGTTGCGCTCGATCGCGGAGGAGCTCGGCGTCGAGCTGCTCGACCTCGTGAACGTCGCCTCCGAAGGGCCCCGCGCGGCGCTGGTCGAGCGCACCCGGGGGCTCCCCGAGGCCGTGCTCCGCCGCTGGCTCACCGAGGCCGACGTCGAGGCCGCGCGGGCCCGCGCAGCCGCGCCGCTCCTTGCAGGTCGAGAGCTCGACATCGTGCGTGCGGACCGCGCGCCGCGCGGCATGGTGCCGCTCCTCGACCTCGCCCTGTCGCCCCGCGTTGCCACGCCGGGCGGCCGCGCCGGGGTCTGGCGGCGGGCCTACCTCGAGGCCCGGGAGGCGTGGCGTACGGTCGGCTGGGTGCGTCTCGATCCGAGGACCCGGGCGCTGCCCGGCGTGTTCGTCGCCCGCGTGCTCGGCGCCTCGATGGAGCCGCGCGTACCCGCCGGCTCCTACTGCGTCTTTCGCCGGCCTGCGCCTGGCAACCGCCGCGGGAGGGTCTTCCTCTTCGAGGCGCCCCGCGGCGAGCAGCCCGACGCCGGCCCCTACGTGCTGCGCCTCATCGACACCGAGCGGGTGCGCGGTGTCCCCCAGGTCACGCTCCGCTCGCTCGCTCCCTCGACGCCCCTGCGCACCTTCTCGGGGGCCAAGGACGCGCCGCCGATCCTCGCCGAGCTCGTGCGGGTGCTCTCTCCCGCCAGCGCGTGAACCGAGCGCCGCGGCTCACGGCATGAGCACGCTCGCGGTGCCGAGGTAGACGAGCAGGCCGACGACGTCGGAGAGCGACGCGATGAACGGGGTCGAGCTCACCGCGGGATCGAGCCCGACGCGCTGGATGAGGAGCGGCAGCAGCGAGCCGAGCAGGCTGCCCACGGTCACCACCAGCACGATGCTCGCGCCCACGGTCGCCGCGAGCGGGATCGCCGCCGCGTCGCCGGCGAAGTACGCGCGCCCGAGCCCCAGCACCCCGACCACCGCGCCGAGCGAGAGGCCCACGAGGAGCTCGCGTCCCGCTACCCGCGCCCAGTCGGCCGGCGTCACGTCGCCGACGGCCAGCGCTCGGATCACGAGCGTCGCCGACTGCGAGCCGGCGTTGCCGCCGGTGGAGATGATGAGCGGGATGAACACCGCGAGGGTGATCGCCCGGGCGATGGCGTCCTCGAAGGACTCCATCACCGAAGCGGTGACGAAGCCGCCGAGGAAGAGCACGACGAGCCAGGTGACCCGGCTCTTGAAGTAGGCCCCGAAGGTCGTCTGGAAGTACCCCTGCTCCGTGGGCACGACGGCGCCCATCCGCTGCGCATCTTCGGTCGCCTCTTCGATGACCACGTCGACGACGTCATCGACGGTGATCACCCCGAGCATCGTGCCGTGGTCGTCGACGACGGGGATGGCGTGGAAGTCGTACTTCGCCATCGTGCGCGCGACGTCCCCCTGATCGTCGGTGTCGTGCACCCGCACGACGTTGCCGACCATGATGTCGGACAGCTGTTGTCCCGGCTCGGCGAGGATCAGGTCCCGCAGCGAGGCGACCCCGACGAGCTTGTCGTCGTAGGCCAGGCCGTAGACGTAGTAGATCGTCTCGGCGTGGTTCTCCTTCGCGTGCTCACGCAGCTGGGCCATGGCCTGCCAGACCTTCGTCTCCGGCGAGACGCCCACGAAGGCGGTGGTCATCAGCGCGCCCGCCTTGCCCTCGGGGTAGGCCGCGAGCTCGCGGACCTCGTCGGCCGCTTCGGGCTCGATCTTGTCGAGCTCACCGAGCAGCGTCTCGCGCAGCGGCATCTCCAGCGTCTGCACGACGTCGGCGCGATCATCGGGCGCCATCTCGGCGAGCAGCGAGGCGGCTTCGGTGCGTCCGAGGCGCGCGAGTACCTCGACGCGCCGCTCCTCGGGCAGTCGCTGCACCACACCGGCCGCGAACTCCTCGGGGAGCTTCGCCACCAGCGCGACGACGTCGTCGAGCGCGAGGTCCTCGCAGATCTCGGCGATGTCCTCCTCGTGGAACTCCTCGAGCGCCTCGGCGATGGCCTCGGGCTCGGTCTCGAGCGTCTGCCGGAAGTCCGGTCCGAAGAGGGTGGCCAGCCGCATGGCCCGCGGAGGCTAGTGGAGGGGAAGCGCCTCGGCCACGCGCGGCCGCAGCAGCACGTACCAGTAGCCCTCGGCGTAGCGGCGGATCTCGGTCACCCGAAAGGCCCGGCGCACCGTCTCGTCCATCGCGAGGCGGCGTTCCACCGGATGTCCGGCGAGCGCGACGAGGCGTCCCTCGGCGTCGGCGCGGGGCTCGCTCGAGGCGTGCAAGAGGAGGCCATCGACGCCGCGCTCGATCAGCATCGCGCCGGTGACGGGCTTGTCGCAGTGGCCTCCTGGCAGGCGGCCGATCCGCGGGTCGGTCACGCCGGCGAGATCGACCGGCTCGAAGCCCCCGACGTAGGCGAGGAAGCCGACGTCGATCAGCGCGACGCGGTGAGCCGCGGCCGTCAGCTCGCGCGCCAGCGCGCGCCCCTCGCGCTCGCGGGTCCTCCCTGCGTCGATCGCCTGCCGGGCGTCGAGCACGAAGAGCAGGCCCGGAGCGCCGAGCACGACGCAGCACGCGGCGACGAGCGCGGCGCGTGAGCGGGTGCGCCGAACGAGGTCCGAGACGCCGACGCCCACCATCCACGCCAGCAGCGGCAGCACCGGCACGAAGAGCCGTACGCCAGGCATCCAGTCGCCGCCCGCGAGGACGATCGCCGCGAGGTGCACGCCCACCGCACCGAGCAGGACCCGCATGCGCCGGCTGCCCCGCGCGGCGTGCACCGCGGCGGGCAGCGCGACGAGCGCCGTGCCGTACCCGAGCACCCGGATCGCGTACTCGATCCCGTGTGCGAGGTCGGGAGGCTTCGCTGCGGCCGAGAGCGGGGTGAGCGTGCCGAAGGCGAGCCACCTCGCGCCCGCGAGCGCGGCGAGCGCCGCTCCGGGCAGGGCGAGGGCCGGCGCCGCAGGCCGACCGATGCGCCGCGCGAGATGGCCTGCCAGCGCCAGCGCCACCGGCGCGCACTCCGGCCGCAGCAGCACGAGGAGGGCAGCGGCGAGGCCGGCCCGAAGCGGGCGCGGCGCGTTGAGCGCCGCGGCGGCGAGGACGGTGCAGGCAAGCGCGGCGGCGGACGCCTCGAGGCCCGCGACCGACCAGGCGAGAAAGGACGGCGCGAGCACCAGGAAGCAGCACGCCACGCCCGCGCCGAGCGCGCCGATCGCTCGCCGTCGTGCGGCCCCGTGGAGCACCAGCACGCTGAGCGCGGCGCAGGCGAGCCCGGTGAGCTTCGCCGCCTGCACCGGGTCGGCGCCGAGCGCCGCGCCGAGCACTCCCGGCACGAGCCAGATCGGGGCGGTCACCCCGTCGGTGGGCGGGCCGTCGACGAAGCCGTAGCCCCGGCCATCGGCGAGCCGCTGCGCGTAGCGCCCGACGATGAATGCATCGTCCACCGTATAGACGAAGAGGCCCGCGCCGAGGCCGAGTGCGAGCGCGGCGAGGGCGAGCCCGACCCACGGGAAGGCACCGGCCCGGCGCACGGCCTTCGCCGCGGGGTTCCGGTTTTCGTCCCGTCTCATGGCCGGCAAGGTACACTCCGCACCCTCCGCGATGCAGCCCGGCGAACGCATCGGCAAGTACGTCGTCGAGGGGCCGCTCGGCGCGGGCGGAAACGGTGCGGTCTTCGCGGCCCAGGACGCCGTGCTCGGGCGGCGCGTGGCCCTGAAGGTGCTCCACCACGAGCTGCTGCTCGACCCGACCATCGCCGCGCGGTTCCGGCAGGAGGCCCAGGCGATGGCGCAACTGAGCCATCCGAACGTCGTCGTCGTGCACGATTTCGTCGCCGAGGCGGGCCGATGGGTGCTGGTCATGGAGCTCATCGAGGGCGGGCAGACCCTCGCCTCGCTCCTGCGCCGGGAGGGGCACCTCGCGCCAGCGCGCGCGCTGCGCATCGTCGCGCAGGTCGCCGGTGCGCTCGGGCACGCCCACCGCCGGGGCATCGTGCACCGCGACGTGAAGCCGGCGAACGTCATGCTCGTGCAAGCAGGCCCGGGCGCCGGAGGCGAGGTGGCCAAGCTCACCGACTTCGGCATCGCGCGTGTCCTGCACGGAGAGCGCCGCACCCAGGCGCAGCTCACCCTCGGGACCCTCTGGTACCTGGCGCCCGAGCAAGCGCAGGACTCCTCCGTCGATGCCCGCGCCGACGTGTACGCGCTCGGCTGCACGCTCTACGAGGCGCTCGTCGGGCACGTCCCGTTTCCCTACGACAACATCGCGCGTGTGCTCGCCGCGCACGTGGGCGAGCCGCCGCGCCGTCCGTCCGAGCGCGTCGCGGGGGTGCCGCCCGCGCTCGAGGAGCTGCTCATGCGCTGCCTCGCGAAGCTCCCGCACGAGCGGCCGGAGGACGGCGAGGCGTTGCGGGCACGATGCGAAGAGGTCCTGGCGCAGCTGGAGCCCCGGGCGACTCCGGTCCGGCCGCCCTCGGCCGACGGAGCGTCCCGGTCGGAGCTGCCGGGGCCTGCCGCGCCCGTCCGCACGGGGCTCGCCTTCGAGGACGCCGCGCGCCCGCCCTCCGTCGCTTCCCCGCCCCCTGCACCAGCCCCCTCGACCGCATCGCCGCCTGCCTCCTCCGCGGCCCGCGACAGCGACCGGCGGCTCGGCCTCTACATCGGTGCCGGCGCGCTCCTCTTCGTCGTCGCGGTGTGCGGCCTAGGGATCCTGCTCTCGCTCCTCACCTGCGCACGGGTGTCGTGATGCGCATCCGGGCCATCGCCTCGATGGAGTCGGTCGTGCTCCTGGCGCTGAGCGCCGCGCTCTTCGCCACGCTCATCGTCCGCGCCGAGCTCTTCGTCGCTCCGCTCGCCGCGCGCATCGGCGAGCCGGCCCCGGTCACCGTGCGCATGCCCTCGACCTTCGCTCTGCCGCGCGAGGGCGAGGCCCGGATCGCCCACCCGCGCATCGCCCGCGGTGTGATCGTCGCAGACGACCGGAGCGGGCAGCGCGTCGAGCGCTACGAGGCCGAGCGCCGTCCGCTGCGCATGGACGTCCTCTGCGGCACCTTCTTCGCGGCCCTGTTCGTCTTCCTGATCCTCGGCACGTGGCTCCGCACCCTCAGCCCTGGCCGCGGCTCGCTGGTGCGGACCCAGCTCGGCCTCGTCGGCCTCTACCTCGCGTTCCTCGCGCTCACGAAGGCGATGCTCCTCTTCACCGATCTCGGCGCCGCGCTCGCGCCGGTCGGAGCGCTCACCCTCTGGACGCGCGTCTACCTCGATCGGCGCACGGCGTTCGTCGTCGCGGTGAGCCTCGCCGCGCTGGTCGCCGCAGCGATCGACTTCGACTCGGTCACGATCACCACCCTCGCCGCGCAGGGGATGGTCCCGGTCCTCGTCGCGCGCGACAAGAAGCGCCCCTCTTTCTTCGTCGTCGCCGGAGCGGTCGGCGGCCTCGCGGCGGCGGGCACGCTCGCCGCGTCCCGGGTGCTCTTCGTCGGCTACTTCGATCTCGGCGAAGAACTCACGGATCCCGGTCGCTCCGAGCTCGTCGCGGCGCTGCTCGGGGGCGGCCTCGCCGGGGTCGCGGCGTACACGCTGCTCTCGGCGGCGCTGCTCGCCCTCGGCGCCGTGAGCCGCCACCGGCTCCTCGAGCTGACCGATCTCGACCACCCGCTGCTTCGCCGCATGGCGCGGGACGCGCCGGGGAGCTGGGAGCACGCGCGCGCCATGGCGAACCTCGCCGAGGCGGCCACGGCGGCGATCCGCGGGGACGCCCTCCTCGTCCGCGTCGGCGCCTACTACCACGACCTCGGCAAGACGATTCAGCCCAAGTTCTTCGTGGAGAACCTCACCCAGGGCGAGGCGTCTCCGCACCAAGGCCTCGGTCCCGACCTCAGCGCCGACGCGATCAAGGCGCACGTCGTCGAGGGCGTCGAGATTCTGCGCGACGGTGGCATCCCGGAGCCGGTCGTCGAGTTCGCCTACACCCACCACGGCACGAGCGTCATCGAGTTCTTCTGGCATCAGAACCTCGAGGCGGGGAACCCGAAGCAGCTCGACGAGACGTTCTTCCGCTATCCCGGCATGCGCCCGCGCACGAAGGAGACCGGCATCCTGATGCTCGTCGACGCCGTCGAGGCGGCCTCGCGCACGATCGATCCCCCAGAGCGGGGCCAGTTCGAGGCGATGGTGCAGCGCATCGTCTTCCACAAGCTGCGGCAGGGCCAGCTCGACGAGTGCGGGCTCACCCTGAGTGATCTCCGCATCGTCACCGCGCAGCTCGTCGAGACCCTCTGCAACGTGCACCACAGCCGCATCCGCTACCCGTGGCAGGACCGCAAGGCCGCATCCGAAGCGCTGCCGTCGCCCTCCGTCGCGACCGAGGAGGACATGGAGCGCGCCTCCGAGCTGCAGGAGACGCCGCGCGAGGACGAGGCCGAGGCACCGGCCGAGCCGCGGTGAGCCCGCGGAGATGGCCCGGAACTTTCCCAACGTGACGGAGCCGGGCAACACTTCCGGCCATGAAGACGTGCGTCGTGATCCTCGCGGGCGGCGAAGGCACCCGGCTCAGCGTGCTGACGGCGAAGCGCGCCAAGCCGGCCGTTCCCTTCGGAGGCAAGTTCCGAATCATCGACTTCGTGCTCAGCAACTGCACGAACAGCGGCCTCTACGACGTGATGATCCTGGCGCAGTACCGCCCGCACTCGCTCATCGACCACATCGGCGGCGGCGGTCCGTGGGAGCTGAACCGCGAGCGTGGCGGCGGGGTGCGGATCTATTCCCCCTACCGCTCGCGCGAGGATGCCGGCTGGTTCTCCGGCACCGCGGACGCGGTGCAGCAGAACTTTCTCTTCATCAAGGACCGCCGGCCCCAGCTCGTGCTGCTCCTGAGCGGCGACCACATCTACCGGATGAACTACCAGGACCTCATCGACTTCCACCTGCACAAGGGCGCCGACGCGACGATCGCCACGATCGACGTCTCGGACGAGGAGAAGTCGCGCTTCGGGATCTGTCAGGCCGACACCGACGGACGCATCACGCACTTCGTCGAGAAGCCCAAGACCCCGGTGCCCGGGCTCGGCTCGATGGGCATCTACGTCTTCGACTACCGCGTGCTCGACCGCGTGCTGCTCGAGGACCACGCGATGACCGCGTCGTCGCACGACTTCGGCAAGGACATCCTGCCCCGCATGATCCAGCGCGGGGAGCGGGTCTACTCCTGGCACTACCGAGGCTACTGGCGCGACGTCGGCACGCTCGAGTCGTACTGGGACGCGCACATGGATCTGCTCGGCACCTCGCCGCAGTACGACCTCAACGATCTCGGCTGGCTCATCCACACCCGCTCCGAGAACCGTCCGCCCGCCCACGTCGGGACCGGAGTCGCGCTCGACGATTGTCTCCTCGCGCACGGCTGCCGGATCCAGGCCGGGGCCCGCGTCGAGCGCTCGATCCTCTCGCCCGGCGTGCGGGTCGAGCCGAACGCCATCGTCCGGAATTCGGTCGTGCTCGGCGACTGCGTCATCGAGCAGGGCGCGGTCATCGAGAACGCGATCATCGACAGCCGGGTGAGGGTCGGCCGCGGCACGAAGATCGGCGAGGCGGGCAAGCCCCTCACCGTCGTGGGCAAGAGCGCGCGCCTGCCGCCCGGTCTGACGATCGCGAGCTCGGTCGTCATCGGGCCCGACGTGATCGCCGCCGACCTCGAAGGGGTCAGCGAGATCGCAGCGGGGCAGACCGTGACGACGAAGCGCAAGCCGCACGAACTCTGAGCGCGCGCTCCGTCACTCGCACGCGGGGAGCACCGGCTCGTCGGGGGCGAGCCAGCGCACCGCGTTCTCCCAGAAGCGCGGGATGGGCGGCATCGTGGACCACTCGGAGTCGAACTCGATCCACTCGTCGCCGAACACCACGGCGCGGCCCATGCCGATCGGGCCCGCGGCCCCGACCACGTAGGAGCCGACCGTGGCGAAAGGCGTGAACGTGCTCGCCATCGCCGCCGGGACGGTCACGCGCAGGCCGCCGAAGAACGAGACCGGCGGCAGCGTGGACACGCCGTCCGGCGCGAGCGAGATCGGGGCCGGCAGGAGCGTGGCGGGGCCGTTCAGCACGCAGTGCCCGCCGTCGCAGACCTCCGTCGCCTCGCAGCTCCCGCACGCCCGCAGATCGTAGTTCGGGCCGAGCGCGGTGAGGAGTGAGACCTGCCGCGCGGCCGTGGCGCCCGAGTCGTGACCGGTCATCACGAACAGGCCTCCGCCCTCGTTCACCCACTGACTGAGCGTGTCGGCCTCGGCCATCGAGTACGTGCGCTGCAGCCAGTCCACGACCACGAGATCGAACGTGCGCAGCTCTTCGATGCGCAGCGTGGCCGCGCCCGCCGTGTCGTGGAAGCGCATGACGATGGCGCCCTGCATCTCGAGCCAGGCCTGGAAGTTCGACGAGGCGTTCGCGCCTGGTGCGCCGAGGATGCCGATGCGGCGGCATCCGTAGAGGGACATCCCTCCGTCCACCTCGCCGCCCCCTGAGCAGGGGCCCCAGCCGCCGAACTCGCCCGGCCCGTCGCAGGCCATCTCGCCCCAGCTGCAGCGGGGCAGATCGGGGGTGAGCCGGCCGGGCAGGCAGCGGGCTGTGCTCCCCGGTACGCACGCGCAGCCCTCGTCCACCACTCCGTCGCAGTCCTCGTCGAGTCCGTCGCCGCAGCCTTCGGCAGCGCGGCACTCGGTCACGACGCAGTTCGCATCGAAGCTCGTATCGGGGCGCGGAGCGTCGCGGGCCGAGGCATCCACCGCGGCATCCTCACGCACGTTCGCGTCGAACGACGCGTCCAGCCCCGGCACGCAGCGCCGGTCGAGGCAGCGCTCGCCGGCGGCGCACTCGCCGTCCCCCGCGCAGCGGTCCGGGCGCTCGCCCGCACAGTCACAGCCGCTCGCGAGGAGCCACGTCGCCAGCACCACACCCACCGCGCTTCGCATGGGACCGAGTCTACCCGAGTGTCGGCTCGGTCAGGCGCTCACCGCAGCGGCCTTCGCCGCTCGTGGAACCACGGACGCATTGCCTCCATCGCCGCGCGCTGGGCGCTCGGGGCCCGCCGCGCGCAGGTGCTCGCCTCGTCCGAGCCCTCCGGCGCACCCCAGCGCACCTCCGGGCAGTCGTTCGGGTTCCACCCGAGCTCGAGCGCTTCGGCGCGCGCGACGAGGTCGGAAAGGCGCAGCTCGGCGCTGCTGCCGTCGCTCCGGCGGTACGAGAAGCGGCGCTCGTCGAGCAGCGCATCCCGCCGCGCCGCGAGACTGGACAACACCTCCTCCCGGGGCGTCTCGGCCGGCCAGCGAAAGCGCTCTGGACGGCGCCGCACGGCCTCGGCGAACGTCATCACGGTGTCGATCGCGATGAGCAGCCGTAGGTCCCGCGAGGGGGTCGAGTAGTCCTCCCATGCGCCCTCGGTGAGGAAGATCTCCGCGCCCTCGGGCATCGCGATCGAGCCGCCGGGGTGCGAGCGCGCATGCGCCTCGCCGTTCTCCACCGAGACCACCCGCCGCACCGCCGATTCGAGCAGCGCGTCGACGAGCGCTTCGAGCCGCGTCGCGGGGTCGAGCGGGCGCGGGTCGATCAGCGCCTCCATCGCGTCGTAGAAGTCGTCGACCGATCCCCGGTACTGGTCGAGCGCGTGGGGGACGAGGCCGGCCCGCCCGATCTCCTCGTTGAGGAGCGCGAGGTAGGTGCCCTCGCGGGCGTCGTGCACGATGGGCCGGAACGCCTTGAAGCCCGCGCCGACGTCGCTCGTGTCTGGCGTGAAGAGGAAGGTGCCGCGCCAGAAGGTGCGCCGGCCGATCGTCCCATCCGGCTGGGCGTCGGCTCCGATGAGGAGCCCGCTCGAGGGAGCGCCGTGTGCATCGAGAGAGGGCGGCACCCAGCGCACGAGCACGAGCAGGTGACCGTAGGGATCGGCGAAGACCGTCCCGGGACGAAGCGCGTCCCGGGTCAGCGGAACCGGGTAGAGGTCCGTCGACTCGTCCGCCGGCGCCGTTCGACCACTCGCCGAGTGCACGCCGCTCGCGAGCATCCGGTTTGCGAACCAAGAGAAGGCATCCACCTCGTGGACGAACGTGTGCGGGGTCGCGTTCGTGATCGGCTCGCCGCAGGTCGGAGGTGTCCCCGCGCGGCCCCGAGAGCAACGGCGAAACGCGAAGGGCAACCGGAGCTTCCAGGCGAAGTACGCGCGGAGGAAATAAGGCAGGTCCGCGCAGTCCGGCACGAGGACGAGGTCGTGCCGCTCCTCGGGCGCTCGCTCCGGGTCGGGCGCGGCGTCCTCGCCGAGGGCGAGGTGATCGTGAAGAAGGTTTCGGGCCGGATCGCGGAGCAACTCGCTGAGGCTCGTCCAGGTCCGGTCGTCGCCGACCGGCGCCTCGAAGAGCTGCTCGACGAAGGCGGCATAGAGCGCCTCGGTGTCGGCTTCCCACCGCCAGCGGGGCTCCCACACCGCGGCGAATGGATCGCCGCGGCGCTCCTCGGGCGCAGGTCGCCGGCGGGCCACGGTGAAGCGCTCGCAGGCCGCGACGTCCGGGCCGTCGGCAAAGCCCACCGTCCAGCGACCGGCCATCGGCTCGGCGATCTCCACCCACTCTGCATGGGGCGGCCCGCCGAGGCGGTGCGAGGTCGGAGTCGGCCGCGTCCCATCGGGCGCGATGAGCTGCAGGCGCGCCGCGGCGTGCCGCGTCCGAGAAGTGACCACGACGCGCAGCGGATGTCCGGCGAAGGGCCGCGCCGGAGAGACGACGATCCGCGTGTCCATCGAATCGTCGCAGGCCTCTCGGGGCCCGGGCGGTACGAAGGGGGCGGCATCGCGGAACTCGGTCTCGACGCCGAGACCTCCCTCGGGCGGCGTGCCGAGCACGACGATCCGGGTCAGGCGCTCGACGAAGGCCCGCCGGCTCGTGTCCCGCCCGAGCTCGAGACCACTCACCGAGACGCGGTTCACGCGGACGAGGCGCTCGGCGGGGTCGGTCCCACCGCCGGTGTCGCAGGGCGCGAGGTACTCGGCGAACGCATGCAGCGCGCGTGGGGTCCCCTCGGCGTTGCGTCCGAGATAGACGAAGATGTGGCCGGGAAAATATGCCAGCACGATGCCCTGCTCGAGCGCGCGATCGAGCAGAGCGATCCGGGCCTCGTCGGGCAGTTCCTCGGGCACCTCGAGCACGAAGGAACCGGCACGTGACTGATCCGCGGAGTGGCGCGGCATGTCGAGCTCGAAGGTCGACAGGACATCCATGACCAGCTCGGAGCAGTCGAGCCCTGCGCCGCTGCCACCCAAGCCGTAGGCCTCGCCGACGTGCCGGAAGGCCTCGGTGAGGAACGCGCGCCGGGTCAGCGGTCGCCGCGTGCGCTCGAGCCGCGCCGCCTCGACGGGTTCGCCGCGCACCACACCGCTCGGCGTCGCGAAGAGCACGCGTGTTCCGTCGCTCGGGTCGAGGGGCAGCAGCACGTCGGGATCGAGCTCGATCGCCGCCTCCGGCCCCCGTACGGCCAGGGCCCCTCTCGCCCGAACCCGCGGGCCGCTCGACCAGGCCGCCACGAGCGCAGGGTCGGTGAGCGGCGGCGAGAGCCGCGCGGCCGCTTCGGGATCGATCCATCCGAGCGCGTAGCGCGCGCGCACGAGGAGCGTCCCGTCCGGGTAGGTCGCCAGCACCTGCACCAGCTCCTGGCGTTCGATCGTGCTGCACGCGTTGCGGTCGAACGAGCGGTCGATCGCCTGGCCCGCTTCGGGGGCGGAGTAGAGTGGCGCGGCGAGGGGGCCGCAGCGAAGCAGTACCCGCTCGGTCGTGACGCGATGCACCAGGCCCAGCGCCGGCGTCGTCCCATCGAGCCGAGCGAGCAGCGCCCCATCTGCCGCGGCGCCCGCCTCGAGCACGTAGCGTCCATCGGCGAGCCGCTCGCGCAGGAACCCGTGACGCTCCCCGACGGACCGCTCCACCTCGGCCCACGGGGGTTCGGTCGCGAGCGAGGCCCGGGCGAAGGGCAGTCCACTCTCCGGCGTGCCGGTCGAGGCGACGTGCGCCTCGATGGCGCGCTCGTCGAGGAGCGGCGCGTCCAGCGCGAGCCCGGCCGCCTCGGCTTGCGCCAGCCAGTAGTCCAAGCCGAGCTCCTCGGGGGAGACGCCGGGCAGGGGAGACGGCGCCTCGATCGGTCCGGCGCAGCGCGGCTCCTCTTCGCTGCCGCTCGGCACACTGGGGACCGACGCCGAGGGAGGTGGCTCGTCGGGCGGCGGTGCGCCGCCGCAGGAAGACAGCACCACCGCGAGCGCGGCGAGCATGCGCGCCGTCGCCTTCCGCACCGCGCCGATCGGACCCTCCGCCGCGCCGTCCGCGAACGTCGCGGGCCCGCACGGCACCCGCATCGGCCCCTCGCTCGTCACAGCCGCCGGTGGTGCAAGCTCGGCAGCGACTGGCGGATGCGGAGCGCGACGTCCGGGTCGATCCACGCGCTCGCCACGCCTTCCCCTTCGCCGCACTCGGCGAGCACGGTGCCCCACGGGTCGCAGATCAGCGCGTGCCCGTAGCTGCGACGTTGGCCGAAGTGATGGCCGGTCTGCGCCGCCGCGAGCACGTAGCTCTGCGACTCGATCGCCCGCGCGCGGAGCAGGACGTGCCAGTGATCCTTGCCGGTCGTGAGCGTGAAGGCCGCAGGGATCGCGAGCGCCACCGCACCCCGATCGACGAGCTTGCGATACAGCTCGGGGAAGCGGACGTCGTAGCAGACGCTCAGGCCGAGCGTGCCGGCGGGCGTCTCGGCGGTGACCACCTCGCTTCCCGGCTCGACGGTGCCGCTCTCGAGCAGCTTCGTGCCATCGGGCAGGTCCACGTCGAAGAGGTGGATCTTGCGGTAGATCGACCCGATCGAGCCGTCGGCCCGCACCTGTACGCAGGCGTTGCGGACGTGACCCGCGTCGCTCCCCGTCTCCCAGAAGCCACCGAGGATCAGCTCGATGCCGAGCTCCCGGGCCCAGCCCGCACAGCGCGCGAGGATCGGCCCGCCTGCCGGAAGCGGCTCGGCGATTCCGAGCTTGCCCTCCTCGGGACCGAGGAACGCGAAGCACTCGGGTACCACCACCAGCCGGCTCCCATCCTCCGCCGCGTCGCGAACGAGGCGCTCGCACGCGCCGAGATTCGTCGCGACGTCGGGGACCGACGTCATCTGGATCACCGACACCTTCGTGCGCGCCATTTCGTTCTCCTCGCCTGTGCCGCCCGCCGTGGCCGTGAACGGGCCTCCCGATCGCTCGGCCCTGCTTCGCGATGTGTGCGGACCTCGCCCCGATGGGCTTCGCTCAGCGCGGCAGCGGGCACCACTCGGTGAACGCGCCGCGGGCCGAGCTGCCCGCTCCCACGCGGCTCAGGTCCCGGTAGAGCGCCTGTGCGCCCGGGCAGTTGCCGCCCATCAGGTACGCCCCCACCTCGCGTCCGCCGCGGGCCGCCAGCTCCCGCCGGAGCTCCGCCGTCAGCGCAGAGCGGCGTCCGACGAGCCCGTTCGCCTCGTCCAGGCTCGCGACGGCGTTGCGGTAGTCGCGGCGCCCGAGGGCCGCGAGGCCGCCCGCGTTCAGGCTCCGCGCTCGGGCCTCGTCCGCGGGAGACACGCGGGGCCGCGCCGGGCCGCCCGAGCGCTCGCCATCGTCGTCGCGGTCCCCTCCGCCCGTGGCGGGACCCGTCGAGGGCCCCGTCGCCACGAGCGTTCCCGCGTCCGGCGCTCCGCGTGGCGTGGCCACCGGCTCGCTCGGCGTCCCGCCGCCGGGCAGCGTCCCGAGCGGAGGCGTCCCAGCGCCGGTCGGAGTCGGGGTCGTGGCGATCGGCACCATCGCGACCGTCGGTGTCGTCGGCTCGGTCGGTCCGTTCGCGACCGGCGGCGGGTCCGTCCGGTTCGCGTTGCCGTACGCGAAGAAGAGCGCGGTGCCGGCGAGGGCGCCGACGACCATGAAGAGCACCAGCACGCCCACGAGGACGAAGCGACCGACGCCCGACCCACCGCTCGGCGCGCTCGCCCCTGGCGCGAAGCCGGGGGAGGTGCCGATCGGCGTCCCGACCGGCGGCTGTCCGTAGGGCACCGACGGCATCTGCGCGGTGCCCGCCATCATCCCGGCGGGGCCCATCGGCGCGCTGCCGGGCAGCGAGCCGGGAGCGACCGAGCCTGGCATCGAGCCCCCGTAGCCCGGCGCGGGCGAGGTGCCGCCGAAGGGACCCGTCGGCGCCGGCGTGCCAGCCTGGAACGCGGGAGCGGCAGGGTTCTTCGGCACGATCTGCCCGCCGCTCGTGGCCATCGTCCACGCCGCCGCCGCGTCCTGGTGGCCGGTGAACTCCTGCAAGAACTCCAGCACCGTGCCGTGCCGCTGCTCCGGCGCTTTGGCGAGCGCGCGGAGGATCGCGGCCCGCTTGTTCGGGGCGACGTGCATCCCGCTCGGGAACGCCTCGAAGGGCGCGGGCTGCGCGGTCAGGTGCTTCGTCGCCCATTCCCAC
>Ga0068877_10000696_pt1 | contig 28746 bp, 25 predicted proteins | sample NOAtaG_FD_66437 | JGI IMG/M metagenome (GOLD analysis project Ga0068877, IMG submission 66437) | Freshwater lake microbial communities from Lake Erie, under a cyanobacterial bloom - NOAA_Erie_Diel6S_1000h metaG | ecosystem: Environmental > Aquatic > Freshwater > Lake | place: USA: Ohio, Lake...
TGTGATCGCCTGAAGTCCCCGGCAGGCCCGACGACGGCCCGCCGACCCAAACGAAGAAGCCCCGCACCGCGGGGCTTCTTCGTTTGGGGGCCGTCGCGACAACCGGGCGGCTACTTCTTCTGCTGGTCCTGCTTGACCGCCTCGAGCAGCGCCTTCATCGGGTCTTCGACCGTGGCCGGTGCGGCTGCCGAGGCCGAGCCGGCCGGTGCCGCCGGCTCGCTGCTCATCTTCTGCAGCGCCTCGCGCGCGCCCTGCATCTGCTCGAGCGCCTTGTCGGCGTCGATCTTGACCTCGTCCTTGCCCAGGCTGTCGGCCACCAGGCTCGGGAACGCGATGACGGCAGCCACCATCGCGAGCTGCAGGATGATGAAGGCGATCGAGCCCTTGTAGATCTGTGCCGTCGTCACGGCAGGGATCATCTGGCCGGTGATGCGGTCCTTGTAGTCGACCTTGGCCGCCACGCTGCGCAGGTAGAAGAGCGCGAAGCCGAAGGGCGGGGTCAGGAAGCTGGTCTGCAGGTTCATCGCGACGATGACGCCGAACCAGATCATGACCGCGTCCACCGGGGCGCCGGGCAGCAACTCGGGCAGGATCTTCGCGGCCACCGGCGCCAGCATCGGGATCACGATGAAGGCGATCTCGAAGAAGTCGATGAACATGCCCAGGATGAAGACCAGCACGTTGACGACGATCAGGAAGCCCATCGCGCCGCCGGGCAGCGCGTCGAACAGGTGCTCGACCCAGACGTGGCCGTCGGCGGCGTTGAAGGTGAAGCTGAAGACCGTCGAGCCGATCAGGATGAACATCACGAAGGTGGCCAGCCGCGCCGTGCTGTCCAGCGCCTGGCGCATCAGCTTGAAGTTCAGGCGCTTGCGCCCGAAGGCCATCACCAGCGCGCCGACCGCGCCCATCGCGCCGCCCTCGGTGGGCGTGGCGATGCCGAGGAAGATGGTGCCCAGCACGAGGAAGATCAGCACCAGCGGCGGGATCAGCACGAAGGTGACCTGCTCGGCCAGCCGCGACAGCAGCCCGAGCCTGGCCACGCGGTTGACGATGGCCAGGAACAGCGCCAGGAACGACGCCACCGTCATCGACATGATGAACACCTCGTCGCCCGGCGCCGGCCGATCGCGGCCGACCAGCGGATTGATGATCTGCTGGTGGTACAGCGACCAGACGTAGCCCGCCACGGCGCAGACCGCCAGCAGCGCGAGCAGCGAGCGGTGGCCGCTGGCGCCGCTCGGCTCGCGGTAGATGCGCGCCTCCTGCGGCAGCGCGGGCACCCACGCGGGCCGCACGAAGGCGACGACCACGACGAACGCCAGGTACAGGCTCACCAGCAGCAGGCCGGGGATCAGCGCGCCCGCGTACATGTCGCCGACCGAGCGGCCGAGCTGGTCGGCCAGCACGATCAGCACCAGCGAAGGCGGGATCGCCTGCGCCAGCGTGCCGCTGGCCGTGATCGTGCCGGTGGCGATGGTGCGGTTGTAGCCGTAGCGCAGCATGATCGGCAGCGAGATCAGGCCCATGCTGATCACGGCCGCGGCGACGACGCCGGTGGTGGCGGCCAGCAGCGCGCCGACCAGGATGACCGCGATCGCCAGGCCGCCGCGCACCGGGCCGAAAACCTGCCCCACGGTCTCGAGCAGGTCCTCGGCCATGCCCGAGCGTTCGAGGATGATCCCCATGAACGTGAAGAACGGGATCGCCAGCAGCGTGTCGTTCTGCATGATGCCGAACACGCGCAGCGGCAGGGCCTGGAACATGTTGGTTCCGAACAGCCCGACCTCGATGCCAATGAAGCCGAACAGCAGCCCGGTGGCCGCCAGGCCGAAGGCCACCGGGATGCCGGTGAGCAGGAAGAACAGCAGCCCGCCGAACATCAGCGGGACGAAGTTCTGGGCGATGAAGGCGCTCATCGTGCGGCCTCCTGGCCCTGCAGCTGGCCCTTGGCGGTGAGTTCCTCGAGCAGCAGCTCCTCGTCGGTCTTCTCGTGCTCGACGCTGAAGGGCTCGGCGCGCTGGCCGGCCAGGTAGGCGGCGCGCTTGATCAGCTCCGACAGCGCCTGCAGCGCCAGCACCGAGAAGCCCACCGGGATCAGCAGCAGCACCGGCCAGCGGATCAGGCCGCCGGCATTGGCGCTCATCTCGCCCGACACCCAGGCGTTGTGGAACAGCGGCCACGACAGCCACACCAGGATCAGCGCCAGCGGGATCGTGAACACCACCAGGCCCAGCATGTCGATGATGGCGTTGGTGCGCTTGGACAGCCGCGAGGCGATGAAGTCGATGCGCACGTGCGCGTTCTTCAGCAGCACGTAGCCCACGCCGAGCATGAAGACGCCGGCGAACAGGTACCACTGGATCTCGAGCCAGGCGTTGGAACTGATGTCGAAGGCCTTGCGGATGATGGCGTTGGCGGTGCTGATCAGCACCGCGGCCAGCACGAGCCACATCACGAGGCGGCCGAGCAGCTCGTTGAGGCGGTCGATCAGACCGGACAGTTGGAGCAGGGGTTTCACGGGTGGGCGGGGCCGGAGCCTAAGCGCTGGACGGGCGCGATTGTCGCGTCAGCCCTGCCCGGCGCAAGGGCGGTTTCCCGCAGCCGGTCTCGCGGCCGGGCGACTCAGCCGGTGGCACGGCGGCGAACCGCCTCCAGGTAGGCCAGCCCGTCCGGCGGCCGGCCACTGCGCTGGCTCGCCCAGATCATCTCGCCCAGGCACTCCATGACCTCGTGGTGCGCCGCGTGCAAGTCGCCACGGCGCGCCGCCAGCAGCTGCACGGCCTGGCGGATGCCGGTGGGCTGGTCGATGCTGCACTGCTCCTCGACCGTCAGGTGCATCGACAGGTGCAGGAACGGGTTGGTGCGGCCGTCCTCGACCCGGTAGTCGCGGGCGACGGCAGCCTCGGCGTCGGCCAGCTCGGCGTGGTACTCCGGGTGCTCGTCGATCCAGCGTGCGGCGATCGACGACATCGGGTCCAGCGGCAGCGCGTTGCGCTGGCGCGACCAGGCCTCGCAGAAGAAGCGCCGCACGTCGGCCTGGCTGGGCTGGAACACGGCCGCGATTGTCGCGCCTGCGCGGCGCCCCTGCCGGCCCACAATGCGGCCTCCGGGGTCCATGCCCCGCCCGCCGCGCCGCAATGAACGTCACCACCGAACAGCTCTTCACCGAGGCCCGCACCCACAACGGCTACCTGCCCGACCCCGTGCCCGAGGCCACGCTGCGTGCCCTGTACGACCTGATGAAGTGGGGCCCGACCTCGGCCAACTGCAGCCCGGCGCGCATCGTCTTCGTGACCAGCGACGCTGCCCGGGCGCGCTTGGTCGAGTGCATGAGCCCCGGCAACCGCGTCAAGGTGGAGCAGGCGCCGGTGACGGCCCTCATCGGCATGGACCTCGGGTTCCACGAGCAGCTGCCGCGGCTGTTCCCGCACACCGACGCGCGCAGCTGGTTCGCGGGCAATCCCGAGCTGATCGCCTCCACCGCCTTCCGCAACTCCTCCCTGCAGGGTGCCTACCTGATCGTCGCCGCGCGCGCCCTCGGGCTGGACTGCGGGCCGATGAGCGGCTTCGACGCCGCGCGCGTGGAAGCCGCGTTCTTCGCCGGCACGAGCGTGAAGATCAACTTCGTCTGCACGCTCGGGCGCGGCGACCGCAGCAAGCTGTTCCCGCGCAGTCCCCGGCTGGCCTTCGAGGAAGCCTGCCGCATCGTCTAGGCGCAGGCCGCCGCCGGTGATCGCCGACCCCTGGTTCTACGCCGTCGCGGTGCCGGCGGTGCTGCTGATGGGGGTGTCCAAGAGCGGCTTCGGCGCCGGCTTCGGCGCGCTGGCGGTGCCGCTGATGGCGCTGGCCGTGCCGGTGCCGCAGGCGGCGGCGATCTTCCTGCCGCTGCTGCTGGTGATGGACGCTTTCGGCGTCGCCGCACTGGTGCGCCACGCCGACCGCCGGCTGCTCGCGCTGCTGCTGCCGGCCGGGCTGCTGGGCACGGCGATCGGCACGCTCGCCTTCGGCGTGCTGTCGGCCGCCGCGGTGGCCGGTCTGGTGGGCGCGGTGACGCTGGCCTTCGTCGCGATCCGGCTGCTGCGCCCGCCCCGGGCCGACGCGCCGCCGCCGCCACGCTGGCTCGGCTTCGCGCTCGGCGCGGTGTCGGGCTTCACCAGCTTCGTCGCGCACGCGGGCGGCCCGCCGGTGGGCTTCTACGTGCTGCCGCTGCGCCTGCCGCCGCTGGTCTTCAGCGCCACGATGGCGGTGTTCTTCGCCGCGGTCAACCTGTCGAAGTGGGGGCCGTACGCCTGGCTCGGCCTGATCGACGGCCGCAACCTGGCCACCGCGCTCGTGCTGATGCCGCTGGCGCCGGTGGGGGTGTGGGTAGGGGTACGGATCGCGCGACAGATCTCGCGCGAGCGCTTCGAGCGCGTCTTCCTGGCCGGCATGGTGGCGGCCGGGCTCAAGCTCCTGTACGACGGGCTGGCGGGCGGCTGAGGCAGGCGCCCGAGGCCGGCGACGGCGTCGCGGCTACCATCTGGCTGTAGGGATGGCCCGGGCCCGGGTCGGTTTCGGCACGCCGCAGCGCGAGGAGGACGGTACATGCCGGTGATCGTGGTCGCCAATCCGAAGGGCGGCGTGGGCAAGAGCACGCTGGCCACCCAGCTGGCGGGCTGCCTGGCCGCGGCCGGGCATTCCGTGATGCTGGGCGACGTCGATCGCCAGCAGTCGGCGCGCCAGTGGCTGGCGCTGCGGCCGCCGGCGCTGCCGCGCATCGCGGGCTGGGACGTCGCGGCCGACGACGTCGTGCGGCCGCCGCGCGGCACGACGCACGTCGTGCTGGACACGCCGGCGGGCCTGCACGGCAAGCGGCTGGAGGCGGTGCTGAAGATCGCCGACCGCATGCTGGTTCCGCTGGCAGCCAGCCTGTTCGACATCCAGGCCACGCATGCGTTCGTGAATCAGGTGCGCCAGCACCGCCGCGCCGGCGAGATCGACCTCGGGCTGGTGGCGATGCGGGTGCGCGAGCACACGCGCTCGCACGAGCAGCTGCAGCAGTACCTCGACACGCTCGGGGTCCCGGTGGTGGCCTGGCTGCGCGACACGCAGAACTACGTGCAGCTCGCCGCGCACGGCCTGACGCTGTGGGACGTGGCGCCGAGCCGCGTCGAGCGCGACCTCGAGCAGTGGGCCGCGCTGGCCGACTGGGTGCGCCGCTGAGGCGGCTGGGGGACCTTCCCGTGCAGCACTACGCCCGGCTGGCCGACCTGCAGCCCCTGGTGGGCCGCGAGATCGGCGTCAGCCAGTGGACCGAGGTCGACCAGGACCGCATCGACCGCTTCGCCGCCGCCACCGGCGACCACCAGTGGATCCACGTCGACCCGGCGCGGGCCGCCGAGGGGCCGTTCGGTGCGACCATCGCGCACGGCTTCCTGACGCTGTCGCTGCTGCCGATGTTCTTCGACTCGGGCTTCGCGATCGACGACGTCCGGATGGGCGTCAACTACGGCCTGAACCGGGTTCGCTTCCCGGCGCCGGTGCGCGTGGGCAGCCGGCTGCGCGGGCACTTCCGCCTGCTCGAGTACCTGCCGCTGGAAGGCGGCGCCCAGCTGACGGTGGAAGTCACGGTCGAGCTCGAGGGCTCGGCCAAGCCGGCCTGCGTGGCCGAGTCGGTCTCGCGCCGCTACGTCTGACGTCCCCGGCGGCCGCCGGCCCGGCCGCGGACGACGGACCGCACGCTCGCGCGGCCGCGTCCGCCCGTCGGCCGAGGCTCTTCCCCCGAAGGAGGGTGCGCGCGCGCCGCGCGCGGCCGGACACTACGCGCCGACCCGCCGCCCGCGGGATCCGGAGCGAACATGAAGGTCCTGCTGGTCGACGACCACCCGCTCGTGCTGACGGCGCTGCAGGCGGTGATCCAGCGCGTCGACCGCGACATCACCGTCGTCGGCGTCGACGGTGCGGCGGCCGCGCGGCGCGAGATGCGCGAGCACGCCGACTACGAACTCGTGCTGCTCGACCTGGCGCTGGGCGACGCCGATGGCTTCGCGGTGCTGGCCGAACTGCGCCAAGCCTGGCCGGCGGTGCCGGTGGTCGTGGTCTCGGCCAGCGAACTCGCCAGCGACGTGATCCGGGCGATCGACCTCGGCGCGATGGGTTTCGTGCCCAAGAGCAGCAGCCACGCCGAGCTGCACGAGGCGCTGGCGATGGTGATGGCCGGGTCGATGTACGTGCCGCCCTCGATGCTCGGGCTGGACTTCGGCCGCCTGCGCGCGGCGGCCGCCGCGGGCACCACGGGCCCGGCTGCGCTGGGCGCCGCCGCCCGGCCGGAGCCGCACCAGCAGGTGCGCACGCTCGAGGCGCTCGGACTGACGCCGCGCCAGACCGAGGTGCTCGGGCTGCTGCTGCAGGGCCTGCCGAACAAGCTGATCGCGCGCCAGCTCGGGCTGTCGGTGGAGACCGTGAAGGACCACGTGGCCGCGGTGCTGCGGACGCTGAACGTCGCCTCGCGCACCCAGGCGGTGCTGGCGGTGAGCCAGATGACGCAGGGCCAAGGCGGCTTCGTCACCGGGCCGCGGCGAGCGGTCGGCGCCTGAGGCAGGTCGCTGGCCGTGGCGACGTCGCCCGCGACCATGACCCCCGGGGCCGCATCCGGAGGCGAACTCGACCATCTGCGCGCGTTGTTCGTGCAGACGCCGGCGACGCTGGCGGGCTATCTGGTCGGGGCGGCCGTCGTGGTCTGGCTGTTCCACGACCTCGCTCCCCGCGCCCAGCTGCTGGGCTGGCTGGCCGCGACGGCGCTGCTGTGGGGCCTGCGGCTTGCGCACTACCTGCGCGCGCGGCGCCGGCCGCAGGCCGACGACGCGCAGCTGCGGCGCTGGCGCCGCAGCTGGCAGCTGCTGGTGCTGGCCCACGGCAGCCTGTGGGGCCTGGCCGGCTGGCTGTTCTGGGGCCTGGGCCCGCCCTACGCGCGGCTCGGCCTGATCCTCGTGCTTTACAGCTACTGCGTCAGCGCCGTGCAGCTGCTCGGGGCGCAGCCGCGTGTGTTCCTCGGCTTCATCGGCGTCGTGTTCGTGCCGGCCATCGTCCGCATCGCCACCGATGCCAGCCAGCCCGGGCACCTGGCGCTGGCCGTCATCGCCACGCTGCTGCTGCTGTCCACCGTGCTGATGGCGCGCCTGCAGGGCAGTGCGCTCGCGCAGGCGATCGCGCTGAAGGCGCGCACCGACGAGCTCGCCTCCAGGCTGCGGGCCGAGATGGACGCCGCCGACGAGGCGCGCCAGGTGGCCGAGGAGGCGCGGCGCGCCGCCGAGGCGGCCAGCCGCGCCAAGACGCAGTTCTTCGCCGCGGCCAGCCACGACCTGCGCCAGCCGCTGCACGCGATGGGCCTGTTTGCCGAGGCGCTACGCAGCCGCCAGCAGGACGCCGAGTCGGCCGCACTGGTGCACAGCATCCACGAGAGCGTCGACGCGCTGGAGGGCCTGTTCGGCGAGCTGCTCGACATCACGCGCATCGACAGCGGTGCCGTGGCCGTCAACCCGCGGCCGGTGCCGATGGCGGACCTGTTCGCGCGGCTGCGCCTGCACTTCGAGCCTATCGCCTTCGAGAAGGGGCTGGCGCTGGCGCTGCGCGGCGGTCGGCATGTCGCCCACGCCGACCCGATGGTGCTCGAGCGCGTGCTGCGCAACCTGCTGAGCAATGCGATCCGCTACTGCGATGACGGCGGTGTGCTGCTGTCCTGCCGGCTGCGCAGCCAGGGCGGCCGCGCGCAGCTGCTGCTGCAGGTCTGGGACACCGGCATCGGCATCCCCGAGCCGAGCCTGCCGCGCATCTTCGACGAGTTCTACCAGGCGCACGAGCACCGGCTGCCCGGCGCCAACCAGCGCAAGGGACTGGGGCTGGGGCTTGCGATCGTGCGCCGGCTCGCCGACTTGATGGGGGCGGCGCTGTCGGTGCGCTCGCGGGTCGGCCGCGGTTCCGTGTTCTCGCTGCTGTTGCCATTGGGCCGCGCGCCGCGGCCGGCCGACGCCGCTGCCGCCGCGCCGCAGGCGCTGCCTGCGCTCACGCTGCAGGGGCGCCGGATCGTGGTGGTCGAGGACGACGCGGCGGTGCGCGCGGGCCTGCTCACGCTGCTGCAGGCCTGGGGCGCCCAGGTGCTTGCGTTCGATGGCTGCGACGCGCTCGCCGCCTGGCTGGCCGACCGCGCTGCCGAGCGGCCCGATCTCGCGCTGGTCGACTACCGGCTGCCGGGTCGCGGCACCGGCCTCGACGCGCTGGGCGCGCTGCGGGCGCGCTTCGGCGGCGTGTCGCTGCCGGCCATCGTCGTCACCGGCAGCAGCAGCTGCAGCCAGGAAGCGCAGGCCTTGGCCCACGACTGCCACCTGCTGGTCAAGCCGGTGCTGCCGCACCGGCTGCGCGCGCTGATCGCCTTCAAGCTCGGCGTGCGGCCCGGAGTCGCGGCCGCCGTCGCCGGGCCGGGGTGAGGGGCGAGCCGGCCGGCGGTCCCTCAGGTCGGGTAGGTGCCCGGCAGCAGGATCGAGCGGTCGACCTGCTCGATCCGGGTGCGGCCGCAGAACGCCATCGTCAGGTCGAGCTCCTTGTGGATGATCTCGAGGGTGCGGGTGACGCCCTCGCGCCCCATCGCACCCAGCCCGTACAGGAAGGCGCGGCCGATGTAGGTGCCGCGCGCGCCCAGCGCCACCGCCTTCAGGACGTCCTGGCCGCTGCGGATGCCGCCGTCCATGTGGACTTCGATGCGCGAGCCCACCTCGGCCGCGATGGCCGGCAGCGCCTCGATCGAGCTCTGGGCGCCATCGAGCTGCCGCCCCCCGTGGTTGCTGACGATCAGCGCGTCGGCGCCCGAGTCGGCCGCCAGTCGCGCGTCCTCCACGTCCTGGATGCCCTTCAGGATCAGCCGGCCGCCCCAGCGCTTCTTGATCCACTCGACGTCGCCCCAGTTCAGGCGTGGATCGAACTGCTGCGCGGTCCAGGCCGACAGGTTGCCCATGTCGGTCACGCCCTGCACGTGGCCGACGATGTTGCCGAACTGGCGCCGGCGCGTGCCCAGCATGCCCAGGCACCAGCGCGGCTTGGTCATCATGTTCACGATGTTGGGCAGCGTCAGCTTCGGCGGCGCCGACAGCCCGTTCTTCAGATCCTTGTGGCGCTGGCCGAGGATCTGCAGGTCCAGCGTCAGCACCAGCGCATCGCAGCCCGCGGCGCGCGCGCGCTCGATCAGGCGCTCGATGAAGCCGCGGTCGCGCATGACGTACAGCTGGAACCAGAACGGGCCCTTGGTGTGGGCGCGCACGTCCTCGATCGAGCAGATGCTCATCGTGCTGAGGGTGAAGCGCACGCCGAAGGCCTCGGCCGCCTGCGCGGCCAGGATCTCGCCGTCGGCGTGCTGCATGCCGGTCAGGCCGGTGGGCGCCAGGGCCACCGGCATCCGGACCTCGGCGCTGGCCATCGTGGTGGCGGTGCTGCGCCCCTCCATGTTCACGGCCACGCGCTGGCGCAGCTTGATGCGGGCGAAGTCGGCCTCGTTGGCGCGGTAGGTGCCCTCGGTCCAGCTGCCGCTGTCGGCGTAGTCGTAGAACATCCGCGGCACGCGCTTCCTGGCCAGCACGCGCAGGTCTTCGATCTGGGTGATCACGGGCATCGGGGGTCTCCGTCTTCGCTGCGCGGGCCAGGCGTCTCGGGCCGAGCTGGGCCGAGCGACAGCCTGTCGGAGATCATAGGCCGGGCGGCCGAGCCCGCAGCCCGGCCTGACTCTGCTAGGGTCGCACCAGCGAGCCGGCGCGCACGCCCAGCAGCCGCAGCCGGCGGCCGAGGTCGACGCGCTTCAGGCACAGCCCGGCGGCGTGGCGGATCGCAGCCGCGTCGCTGGCCGGCTGGTGCAGCGTCAGGTCGCGCGTGACGGTGCGGAAGTCGTCGAATCGCAGCTTGATGCCGATCGTGCGCGCGGCGTAGCCCCGGCGCTGCAGGTCGCGCGCCACCTGGGCAGCCAGCGCGCTGAAGATGCGCGAGAGTTCGTCGCGGTCGTGCACCGCGTGCAGGTCGCGCTCGAACGTCGTCTCGCGGCTCATGCCGGCGGGCTCGGCGTGGGTCTGCAGCGGCCGGTCGTCGCGGCCGTGCGCGGCGTCATGCAGCCAGTGCCCGCCGCGGCGGCCGAAGTGCTCGACGAGCCAGCCGCGCTCGCAGGCGGCGATTTCGCCAATCGTGCGGATGCCCAGCCCCAGCAGCCGCGCGCCCGCCTTCGGCCCGATGCCATGGATGCGCCGCACCGGCAGCGGCCAGATCCGGGCCGGTACGTCGTCCTCGGTGAGCAGCGTGAGGCCGTCGGGCTTGTCGAGCTCGCTGGCGATCTTGGCCAGCAGCTTGTTCGGCGTGACCCCCATCGAGCAGGTCAGGCCGGTGGCGCGGCGCACGTTGTTGCGGATCTCCTGCGCCAGCGCGCGGACGCCGCCGTGCGGGTCGTGGCCGACCGCCTCCTGGGCGCCGGGCACGTCGGTCAGGTCGATGTAGATCTCGTCGATGCCGCGGTCCTCGATCACCGCTGCCACCTCGGCCACCGCCGCCTTGAACAGGCGCGAGTGGAGGCGGTAGCGCTCGAAGTCGGTGGGCAGCAGCACCGCGTCGGGCGCCAGCGCGGCCGCCTTCATCAGGCCCATGCCCGAGTGGACGCCGTAGTCGCGGGCGGCGTAGGTGGCGGTGGTGACCACGCCTCGGCCGGCGTACCCGCCCAGGCGCGCAAAGCGCAGCGCGCCGTCCGGACCTGGCTGGGGCTGGTGGCGACGGCCGCCGCCGATGACCACCGCGCGGCCCGCCAGCTCCGGGTAGCGGAGCAACTCGACGGACGCGTAGAAGGCATCCATGTCGAGATGGGCGATCCAGCGGCGGGGCATGGTTGGCGGGTTCAGGGCCTGGTGCGGCCGTGAACAGGTTATCGATTCGGGGGACCGGAAACATCGGAGGGAGTAAATGTGTAAAGCGCACAGTTATGATGATTTCATGCGTTGCCCCAGATCGGCCGCACCCGTGGCGCCTGAAGGGCCCCGCATCCCAACCGTGGAGTCCGCCATGGCGACCCCCGAAGTTCCCCGAACCGTCCACCGCACGCGCCGTCTGCTGCTGCTTGGCGCCGCCGCTGGTGCCAGCTTCGGCGAAGGGCCGATCGCCGGCTTCCGATCGATCATCGTGGCCGGTGTGCGCCACGACGACAGCATTGCCGCCGTGCAGGACGAGGACGGCGCACCACGGGACCGCAGCGCGTTCAAGCTCGGCTCGCTGGTCGAGATCGAGGGCGGGCGCGTCGAGCTCCGGCTCGGCGCTCTGGCCACCGCGGTGGTCGCTCGGATCGTGCTCGGGCGCTCCCTGCTCGGCCCGGTGGGCCCCGTCGACACCGACGCCGCCACCGGCCCGTCGCTGACCGTTCTCGGCCAGACGGTGCTCGTCACCGCCGGCATGGTTTTCGACGACAGCATCCCCGGGGGGCCGGCGGGCATCGCCGTCGGCGGCGTTCTGGAGGTGCAGGCGCTGTACGACCCGGCCTGGCAGCGCTTCACCGCCACGCGGATCGAGCGCAAGCCGCAGGCGACGGCCGCCCACCTGCGCGACCGCATCCGCGAGCTGGACACCGCGGCCATGACCTTCTTGATCGGCTCGGAGAAGATCAGCCATGCCGCGGTTTCGCCGCCTGCCCGGCCCCGGCTCCTGGCCAATGGCGTCCAGGTCCGGTTGCCGCTGCAGCCCGCTCAGGCCAACGGGGCCTGGGTCGCGTCGCGGATGGCGGTCGGGCCGCGCACGATCGAGCCGAGCGGCGAGGCCGAGATCGAGGGCGTGATCAGCAGGCTCACGTCTGTGGCGGCGTTTGAGGTCGACAGCCTTGCGGTCCAGACCGGCACCTCCATGCTGTTCCCCGATGGCACTGCAGGCCTCGTCGCCGGCGTCGAGATCCGGGGGCACGGTCACCGGCAGCGTGCTGGCGGCCACCGTCGTGCGGCTGGACGACGAGCGGGTCAAGCCGCGCGAGTTCGAACTGCACGGCGCGATCTCCGGTCTCGATGCCGCCGCCAGGAACTTCGTCGTGCGCGGCGTGACGGTCTCCTGCGCCGGCAGCGTCGATTCCCGGAACGGCCGCGAGGCAGCGCTGGCCGACGGCAAAGCCGTCGAGGTCAAGGGCACGGTCGCCACCGGCAAGCGCGTCGTCGCCGCGACGCGCATCGCCTTCGAGTGACGCGGGCCTGAGACCGTCGGAGACGGGCCGGCAGCGACAATCCCTTCGGCCTGTTGCCGCGATGAGCACCGACGAATCCGCCACCTCTGGCACCGCAGACGGCGCCGACCAGCAGGCGCTGGAGTCGGCGCTGCAGCGCCTGCTCGAGCCGCTGGCGCGGCTGGTGGTGGCGCGCGGGGTGCCCTACGCGACGGTGGAGGAGACACTCAAGCGCGCCTGCGTCGAAGCGGCGTCGGCGGTCCATCCCCAGCTGGCTCCGCACCGGCGCGTGAGCCGCATCGCCACCGCCACGGGCATCAACCGGCGCGAGGTCACGCGGCTGACCCGCGACCGGGCCCGCGCCGCCCCGGTGACGAGGCCGCGCTCGCCGGTCAGCGAGCTGTTCACGCGCTGGCGCACGACGCCCCCTTACGTCGACGACGCCGGGGCGGCGCGCGCGCTGCCGCGCCAGGGCCCGGCGCCGAGCTTCGAGAGCCTGGCGCAGGAGATCACCCGCGACGTGCATCCGCGCAGCCTGCTCGAGGAACTGGTCCGCCTGGGCCTGGCCCGGGTCGACACCGCCACCGACGAAGTCCGGCTGCTGCGCGAGGTGTTCGTGCCCGGCGGGGACCCCCCGCGGCTGTACGGCCTGATGGGCGCCAACGTGGGCGACCACCTGGCTGCCGCGGTGGAGAACCTGCTGGTCGACGACACGCGGCACTTCGAGCAGGCGGTGTGGGCCGACGGCCTGAGCGACGCGTCGCTGCAGGCGCTGCGGCCGCTGGTGGCGGCGCAGTGGCGTGCGCTGCTGGCGGCGATGGTGCCGGCACTCGAGCAGGCGGTCGCCGCCGACGCGCAACGCCAGCCGCGCCCGGCCGGGCGCTTCAGGCTGGGCCTGTACGAATTCAGCGCCTCCGCGGCCCCGGCCCCGGAGGACGACGGAGAGCAACCATGAAGCTGCGACACGCGCTGGCCGTCCTGGCCTCCGTCGCCTTGCTGCTGGCCGCCTGCGGCGGCGGTGGCGGCGTGGGCAGCGGAGGCACCGGCGGCTACGCCTCCGGCGCCATCGCTGGCTTCGGCTCGGTGATCGTCAACGACATCGTGTTCGACGACAGTGCCGCCGACGTGCGCGACGGCAGCGACACGGCGCGCGCGCGCAGTGACCTGCGCCTGGGCATGACGGTGGAGGTGGACAGCGACGCGATCGTCGCCGGGGCGGCGCGCGCCAGTCGCATCCGCTTCGACAGCGCGCTGGTCGGCCCGGTGGCCGGCGTCGACGTCGCGGCGGACCGCTTCACGGTCCTCGGGCAGGTGGTGACGGTCGACGAGACCACGGTGTTCGACGACCGGCTCGCCGGGCGCCTGTCGCGGCTCTCCCCCGGGGCCCGGGTGGAGGTCTACGCGCTGTACGACGCGGCGCTGCAGCGCTACCGCGCCAGCCGGGTCGACCTGCTCGTCGGCGAGCCGCCGGCCTACCGCGTTCGAGGCGTCGCCAGCGCGGTCGACCGTGGCGCACGCACGCTGCAGATCGGCAGCGCGACCTTCGCCTACGACCGCGCCACGGGGGTGCCGGCCGACCTCGCCGACGGCCAGTTCGTGCGCCTGTCGCTGCCGGCCGCGCCACCGATCGGCGGTCACTACGAGGTGACCGCCTTCGGCACCGCGGTGAGCGGCCTGCCCGAGCTCGACGGCGTCGTGATCAAGGGCCTGGTCAGCCGGCTGGCGAGCGCCGCCAGCTTCGCCGTCGACGGCCGGCCGGTCGATGCCAGCGCCGCGCAGTTCGAGGGCGGCACGCCGGCCCTCGGTCTGCGCGTCGAGGTCGAGGGGGCGATGCGCGGTGGCGTGCTGCGCGCGCGCACGGTACGGCTGAAGAGCGACGAGCAGGAACGCAGCCGTGGCTTCGATCTGCGCGGCCCGATCGAATCCGTCGGCACGACGGTGCCGCGCAGCTTCGTGCTGCGCGGGCTGACCGTCGGCACGGCGCGGGCCGACCTGCGCTACGAGGACGGCACTGCGGCCGACCTGGTGGCGGGCCGCTGCGTCGAGGTGCGCGCCCTGCTCGCGGTGACCGGCGCCTCGCTCGAGGCCACGCGGATCAAGTTCGCGTCGGGCTGCCGATAGCCGTATGCCATGGCCCCGAGCCCGGGCCGCTGCCTGCGAGCCCTGGCCGCGAGCCGCTGGCCGCCAGCTGCCGGCCCCTAGCTGCCAGCGGCGGGCTGCAGGGCGCCGCCGCCGACCCCCTGCGCCAGGCGGGCACGGTGCCGCTCGACCTGACGCTGCACCTGTGCCGGGGCCGTGCCGCCGACCAGCGCGCGCGCCTTCATCGAGCCGGCCAGCGTCAGCACCTCGGCGACGTCGGCTTCGGCGCGCGGGTGCAGGGCCTGCAGTTCGGCCAGGCTCAGCTCGGCCAGGTCGACCCCGCGGCCGAGCGCCACCTTCACGGCGTGCGCGACCGCCTCGTGGGCGTCGCGGAAGGGCACGCCCTTGCGGGCCAGGTAGTCGGCCAGATCGGTGGCGGTGGCGTAGCCGCGGCGCGCCGCGCGCTCCATCGCCTCGGGCTTGACGACGATGCCGCTCACCATCTCGGCCAGGATGCGCAGCGTGTCGGCCACGGTGTCCACCGTGTCGAACAGCGGCTCCTTGTCCTCCTGGTTGTCCTTGTTGTAGGCGAGAGGCTGGCCCTTCATCAGCACCAGCAGCCCCATCAGGTGGCCGATCACGCGGCCGCTCTTGCCCCGCGCCAGCTCGGCCACGTCGGGGTTGCGCTTCTGCGGCATGATGCTGCTGCCGGTGCAGTAGCGGTCGGCCAGGTCGATGAAGCCGAAGTTCTGGCTCATCCACAGCACGATCTCCTCGGCGAGCCGCGAGACGTGCACCATGCAGATGCCGGCGAAGGCGGAGAACTCGAGGGCAAAGTCGCGGTCGCTGACGGCGTCCAGGCTGTTCTCGCACAGCGCCTCGAAGCCGAGGGCGCGCGCGACGTGCTCGCGGTCGAGCGGGAAGCTGGTGCCGGCCAGCGCCGCGGCGCCCAGCGGCAGCCGGTTGACGCGCCGGCGCAGGTCGGCCAGGCGCTCGGCGTCGCGGGCGAACATCTCCACGTACGCCAGCAGGTGGTGCGCGAAGCTCACCGGCTGCGCCACCTGCAGGTGGGTGAAGCCGGGCATCACCGTCTCGGCGTGGCCCGCCGCCAGCTCGACCAGCGCCGACTGCAGGCCCGCCAGCAGCAGCGCGATGCGGTCGACCTCGCCGCGCAGCCAAAGGCGCACGTCGGTGGCGACCTGGTCGTTGCGGCTGCGGCCGGTGTGCAACCGCTTGCCGGCATCGCCCACGAGCGCCGTCAGGCGAGCCTCGACGTTGAGGTGCACGTCCTCCAGTTCGAGCTTCCACGCGAAGCTGCCGGCAGCGATCTCGGCGCGGATCTGCGCCATGCCGCGCTCGATGGCGGCGAGGTCGTCGTCCGACAGGATGGCCTGCGCATGAAGCATCCGCGCGTGCGCCAGGCTGCCTTCGATGTCGGCCTGGGCGAGCCGGCGGTCGAAGCCGACGCTGGCCGTGTAGCGCTGCACGAGCTCGCTCATCGGCTCGGAGAACAGGGCCGACCAGGCCTGTTGCTTGTTGGCGAGGGGATCCAGGGCCATGGCTGCGGCAACCGTGCGGAGCGGGTTTGAAAGGGCGACTTCGTATTATCCCGGGGAGTGATGGCAAGCCGCCCCGACCCGGCCCCCGAACGCGACGACGCCGACGCCGTCTTCGCGCCGGTGCAGACGCGCCCGCAGAGCGTGTGGCCCGAGAGCTCGCGCACGTCGGACCGCGCCAGCAGCCAGTTCCCCGCCACCCGCTTCGACCCGCTGGCCGAGGAGCGGGCGCGCCTGCAGGCCCAGGCGGCCGCGGCCTTCGACCTGTGCCACCCGGCGGTGGCGCTGCGCGCCGTGCTGCTGGTGCAGGCCGTGCTTGCGATCGCGGCGCTGGCCAATGCCGACACGCTGGCCGAATGGGGCGCCCGGCAGGCCGCGTTCGCCTTCGGCGGCGCGGTGGGCACCGGGACCTGGCTGGTTGCGGTCTGCGCGCTGCGCGGCGCGCTCGCGGGGCGTGCCGACGCGCTGCGCGGCACGGTGGTGCTCGTGCTCGGAGCGGCGGCGTCGCTGGCGGCCTGGTGGCCGCTGGCCTGGGCGGGTCTGGTGCAGCCGCCGCACCCGCTCGGCTGGGCGGCGATGGCCCTGACCGGCGCCGCGCTGGCCGCGCTGCTGTGGTCGTGGCTGGAGCTGCGCGCGCGCATCTGGCACCCGGCCACCGCCGGCGCGCGGCTGGCCGAGCTGCAGTCGCGCATCCGACCGCACTTCCTGTTCAACGCGCTGAACACGGCGCTGGCGCTGGTGCGTGTCGACCCGGGCCGCGCCGAGGCGGTGCTCGAGGACCTGGCGCAGTTGTTCCGCGTCGCGCTGGCCGATGCCGGCGCGTCGGTCTCGCTGGGCGAGGAGATCGACCTCGCCCGCCGTTACCTCGACATCGAGCAGGTCCGCTTCGGCAGCCGCCTGGCCGTGGACTGGCAGGTCGACCCCGGCTGCAGCGACGCGCGCGTGCCGCCGCTGGTGCTGCAGCCGCTGGTCGAAAACGCCGTGCGCCACGGCGTCGAGCCGTTGCCGGGGGGCGGCTGGGTGCGCGTGGAGGCCGTGCGCCGGCGCGGGCAGGTGCTGGTGACGGTGAGCAACCGAGTCGGCGACGAGCCCGGCGCCCCTGGCCACGGCATGGCGCTGCACAACATCCGCGAGCGGCTGCGGCTGCTGCACGACGTGGCCGCGCAGTGCGACGTGCGGCGCGAGCGGGTCGACGGGGAGGGCGTGTTCCGTGCGCGCATCGTGCTGCCCGCCCCCTGAGACGCGACGCGCCGTGCGCGAGCGGGGCCGCGCGCCCGTTCGGCCATGAACGACGCTGCCGCGCTGCGCGTGCTGATCGTCGACGACGAGCCGTTGGCGCGGCTGCGACTGCGATCGCTGGTCGATTCGCTGGCCGACTCGTCGACTGCACCCGGCGAACGGGCGACCGGTGCGGCCGGGGCAGCGCCCGCCGTGGTGGTGGGCGAGGCTCCCGACGCCGACGCGGCGCTGGCCTTCGCGCGCAGCGAGCCGTGCGACGTGATGCTGCTCGACATCCGGATGCCGGGGCGCGACGGCCTGCGGCTGGCGGCGGCGCTGCGCACGCTGGCCGCGCCGCCGGCCGTGGTGTTCGTGACGGCGCACGCCGAGCACGCGCTGCGGGCGTTCGAGCTCGATGCGGTCGACTACCTGACCAAGCCGGTGCGTCGCGAGCGGCTGGCGCAGGCGCTGCAGCGCGTGCGCCAGCGCCGCGGCACGGGCGAGGCGGCCGCCGCGGCCCCGGGCATCCTGGTCGTCGCCGAGCGCGGCCGCGTGCTGCAGCTGCCGCTGGCCGAGGTGCTGTACCTGCGGGCCGGCCAGAAGTACGTCACGCTGCGCACCGCGGACCGCAGCTACGTCCTGGACGAGTCGCTGAGCGAGCTCGAGCAGCGACTGGGTGCCGGCTTCGTGCGCGTGCACCGCAACGCCGTCGTCGCGTTGCGGGCGATCCGCGCCCTCGAGCTGCGCGACCTCGGCGACGAGGAGCCGGCGGGCGAGGGCTGGGCGGTCCGGGTGGCGCCGCTCGACGAGTGGCTGGCCGTCTCGCGGCGGCAGGTGTCGGCGGTGCGGCAGGCGCTCGCGCGGGCGGGCTGATCACCCGGTGTTGCGCAGGCCGGCGGCGATGCCGTTGATGCTGAGGTGGATGCCGCGCTGCAGCCGCTCGATGCCCGGCTGGCCATCGCGTCGCTGCCGGTAGCGGCGCAGCAGCTCGACCTGCAGGTGGTTCAGCGGGTCGAGGTAGGGGAAGCGGTGGCCGATGCTGCGCGCCAGCGCAGGGTTGGACTGCAGCCGCTCGCGCTCGCCCGTCACCAGCACCAGGGCGTCGGCCACGCGCAGCCATTCGGCACGCAGCCGGCCATGGATGCGACGCGCCAGCGCGCGGTCCTCGACCAGCTCGGCGTAGCGGGCGGCGATCCGCAGGTCGCTCTTGGCCAGCACCATGTCCAGGTTCGACAGCAGCGTGCGGAAGAAGGGCCACTCGCGGTGCATGCGCTGCAGCAGCGCCGTGCGCTCTGCGCGGACCCCGGCGGCCAGGAAGGCCTCGACGCCGCTGCCGAAGCCGAACCACCCCGGCAGCGCCATCCGGCACTGGCCCCACGAGAACCCCCAGGGGATCGCACGCAGGTCCTCGATCGCGCGCTGTGGCGGCTGGCCGTCGCGCGGCCGCATCGCCGGCCGCGAGCCGATGTTCAGCTCGGCGATCTCGCGGATCGGCGTGGCGGCGAAGAAGTACTCGACGAAGCCCGGCGTCTCGTAGACCAGCGCCCGGTAGGCGTTCCGGCTGGCCTCGCTCAGCTCGGCGGCCGCTTCCAGGAAGGCGGGCGGCGCGCTGCGCGTGGGGTGCAGCAGCGTGGCTTCCAGCGTCGCGGCCACCAGCGTCTCGAGGTTGCGCCGGCCGATCTCGGGGTTGGCGTACTTGCTGCCGATCACCTCGCCCTGCTCGGTGAGCCGGATCTGGCCGTTCACCGTGCCCGGCGGCTGGGCGAGGATCGCCTGGTAGCTCGGTCCGCCGCCGCGCCCGACCGTGCCGCCGCGGCCGTGGAACAGGCGCAGCCGCACGCCGATGCCGCCCGGCCGCTCCGAGAACAGCCGTACCAGGGCGGTCTCGGCGCGGTACAGCTCCCAGTTGCTGGTGAAGTAGCCACCGTCCTTGTTGCTGTCGCTGTAGCCGAGCATCACGTCCTGCTCGGCGCCGCCGGCCGCCACCAGCGCGGCGATGCCGGGCAGCGCGTAGAACTCGCGCATGATCGGTCCGCTGCGGCGCAGGTCGGCGATGGTCTCGAACAGCGGCACCGTGATCAGCGCTGCCCGCGCCGGCCGTGACCCGTCGCCCAGCGTGCCCTCGAGCAGCCCGCACTCCTTCTGCAGCAGCAGCACCTCGAGCAGGTCGCTCACCTCCTCGGTGTGGCTGATGATGTAGTGGCGGATCGCGCTGCGGCCGTACAGCGCCAGCGCCTCGCGCGCCGCCTCGAACACCTCGAGCTCGCCCTGCGCGAGCGCGCTGTAGGCCGCGCCGCGCACGCGCAGCGGCCGTGCGTCGGCCAGCAGCGCGAGCAGCCGCTCGCGGCGTGCCGGCTCGGGCAGCGCGCCGTAGTCGGGCTCCACCCGCGCGACCCGCAGCAGCTCGGCGACGACGGCCTCGTGCTTGTCCGAGCTCTGGCGCAGGTCGAGCGTGGCCAGGTGGAAGCCGAACACCTGCACCGCGCGCAGCAGCGGGGCCAGCCGCGGCGCGACCAGCGCCTGCGCGTGGTGCGATGCAAGCGAGCGCTCGATCACGCGCAGGTCGGCTAGCAGCTCGTCGGCGTCGGCGTAGGGCGTCGAGGGCGCCACTGCGTGGCGCAGCGCCTCGGTGCGCGTCAGCCGCTCGAGCGTGGCGGCCAGCCGGGCGTAGACGCCGATCAGCGCGCGCCGGTAAGGCTCGTCCTGGCGGTGCACGTTGGTGTCGGGCGAGCGCGCGGCCAGCGCCTGCATCTCGGGCGTCACCGGCGCCAGCGTGCCCGAGATCGACAGCTCGGCGCCGAGCTCGTGAACCTCCGTCAGGTAGTGGCGCAGCGCGACCTCGGCCTGGCGCGCCAGCGCGTGGCGCAGCGTGGCGGCGGTCACGTTGGGGTTGCCGTCGCGGTCGCCGCCGATCCAGTGGCCCATCCGCAGGAACGGGGCCATCGCGTGGCCGGCCAGCGCGCGCTCGAGGTCGCGATACAGCCGCGGGATCTCGCGCAGGAAGGTCGCCTGGTAGTAGCTGAGCGCGTTCTCGATCTCGTCGGCCACCGTCAGGCGCGCCGTGCGCAGCATCCGCGTCTGCCACAGCTGGGTGACCCGCGCCCGCAGCAGCGCCTCGTTGTCGGTCAGCGCGTCGGCGGCCAGCGTGTCGCGCGGCGCCAGCAGCGCCGCGATCGCGCGCTCGGCGTCCAGGATGCTCTTGCGCTGCACCTCGGTGGGGTGGGCGGTCAGCACTGGCGAGATGTAGGCGTGGGCCAGCGTCTCGGCCACCTCGGCGGCGCGGTGGCCGGCGCGGTGCAGCCTCTCGAGCGCGAGCGCGAGCGAGCCCTCCTGCAGGTGGCCGGCGCGGCGGTGCTCGGCGCGCCGTCGCAGGTGGTGCCGATCCTCGGCGATGTTGGCCAGGTGGCTGAAGTAGCTGAAGGCCCGGATCACCGTCACGGTCTGGTCGGCCGACAGGTTCTTCAGCAGCCGGTCGAGCACGCGGCCGGCGCTGGCGTCGGCCTTCAGCCGGTAGGCCACCGACAACTTGCGGATCCGCTCGATCAGCTCGAACGCCTCCGCGCCCTCCTGCTCGCGGATCACGTCGCCGAGGATGCGGCCCAGCAACCGGATGTCCTCCACCAGCGGCTTGTTGTTGGCGGCCGCCTCGGCCCGGCCGGCGGCGCTGCTGGAAGTGGTGCGTGCGGCGACCCGCTTCGGTGCTGCCCGCGCGGTTCGGGTGCTTGGCATCGGGAAGCCTCCGTCTATGTAACCAGGTTACCAATGATGCCAGCAAGCCGCGCGCCCGCCGATAATCCCGGGCATGAAGCAGCCGGTCGTCATCGCCACCCGCGAAAGCCGCCTCGCCCTGTGGCAGGCCCACCATGTGCGCGACGCGCTGGTCGCGCGGTTCGGCCTCGACGTGAGCCTGCTCGGCATGACGACCCGGGGCGACCAGATCCTCGACGTCACGCTGTCCAAGGTCGGCGGCAAGGGCCTGTTCGTCAAGGAGCTCGAGAACGCCCTCGAGGACGGCCGGGCGCAGCTCGCCGTGCACTCGCTGAAGGACGTCCCGATGGACCTGCCGGCGGGCTTCGCGCTGGCCGCGGTGTGGGAGCGCGAGGACCCGCGCGATGCCTTCGTCTCCAACCGCTATGGGTCGCTGGACGAGTTGCCCCGGGGTGCGTGCGTGGGCACGTCCAGCCTGCGCCGCGTGGTGCAGCTGCTGGCGCGCCGCCCCGACCTGCGCGTCGAGCCGCTGCGCGGCAACCTGGACACGCGCCTGCGCAAGCTCGACGAAGGCGGCTACGACGCGATCGTGCTGGCTGCCGCCGGGCTGAAGCGGCTCGGGCTCGGCGAGCGCATCCGCAGCGCCTTCGGCGTGGACTCGATGATCCCGGCCGCGGGACAGGGGGCGCTCGGGCTGGAGGTGCGCGCCGACGCGGCCGAGCTGCTCGCGCTGCTGGCGGCGACGATCCACCGCCCGACCTGGCTGGCGGCGCACGCCGAGCGCGCCGTCTCGCGTGCGCTGGGCGGCAGCTGCAGCATGCCTTTGGCCGCGCACGCCGCCTGGCAGCAGGGCGCCGACGGCGCGACGCTGGTTCTCGAGGCCGCGCTGGGGCACCCGGAACAGCCAACGCGTCCACTGCTGCGCGCCACCGCGCGCGGCACCCCTGCCGACGAGCACGCGGCGCGGGCCCTGGGCGAGCAGGCTGCCGCCGCGCTGCGCGCAGCCGGTGCCGGCGACTACCTGCAGCCGCCATGAAGGCATGAGCGGCAGTCCGTCATGACCGCTGTGACTGTCCGACACGCCCGGCTCGGCGCTGCCAGGGCGCGCCGCAGCTCGCGCCACCGCTGTGCCTTGCGCGGGGCGCGGGATGTCTCGGGCAGCCCCCTCGTCCGCGCCGCATTGCCTCCCGGCTTCTGAGCCGTCCGCGCCGTGGCTGCACCGATGCCGGGACGGATCAGGCGGCCCTGCACGTCGCTCGCGGGAAGGTGCCGGCCCCCGCGCGCAGTGCGCGGCGCCGCAGCCGCTTGCCCGTGAGCGTCACCTGCGTGATCCTCACCCGGCCCGCGGCGCAGGCCGCGGCGGCGCGCGAGGCACTGCAGCGCTGCGGCATCGAGGCGCACAGCCTGCCGCTGATCGACATCGGCCCCCCGCCCGACCCGGCCGCGCTCGCGCGGGCCTGGCAGGAGCTGGCGGGCGACGCGCTGGTGTTCTTCGCCAGCGCCAACGCGGCCGGGCAGTTCCTGGCCGCGCGGCCGGCCGGGCGGCAGTGGCCGGCGGGCACCCTCGCCGCGGCGCCCGGGCCCGGCACGGCGGCGGCGCTGCGGGCCGCAGGCGTGCCGGCGGGGCAGGTCGTGGCTCCGCTCGACGGGTCGGCGAACTTCGACTCCGAGGCACTGTGGGCGCTGCTGGAGCCGCAGCCCTGGAGCGGCCGCCGCGTGCTTCTGGTGCGCGGCGAGCAGGGACGAGAGTGGCTCGGCGAGCAGCTTCAGGCGGCCGGCGCCACGGTGCGCGCGGTGGCGGCCTACCGGCGCCTTGCCCCTCGGCCCGACGACGCGGGCCGCGCGTTGCTGCAGCGCGCGCTGGCGCGTCCGCGGCAATGGCTTTGGCACTTCGGCAGCGCCGAGGCGCTGCGCAACCTGCAGGCGCTCGCCCCCGGTGCCGATTGGAGCGCGTCGCGCGCGCTGGCGACGCACCCGCGCATCGCCGAAGTGGCGCGCGCGCTCGGCTTCGGCCAGGTCGCCGTGATCGCGCCGGGTGCTGCCGCGCTGGCCGCGGCGGCCGGCTTGGAGGCCTCCGATGCCGATCCCGACCGCGGCCCCGGCCCCGGCCCCGGAGCCGCTCCCGCAGAGGCCGCGGTGCGGCCCGCGAGCGGCGCCGTCACGCCCGCGGACGCCGCGTCCATGCGTGTCCCTGGGGTGTCGGACGGCGCGTCCGTGCCTGCCGCGCGTGCACTGGATGCAGCGCCCGTGCCCGCGCCGGGCGCCGCTGACTCCGCACCCGGCTGAGCCTGCGAGCTCGGCGTGGGCGCCCGCGCGCACGAATCCAGTGCTGGGCCCTCGCCTCGGCCCGCATGCCCGAATCCCTGCCCATGGCCCGCGCCCTGCTGGCCCGCCTGCGCGGCCGATAGAATGCCCGGTCCGTGACCGAGCCGCTCGCGCCGTCTTCCGAACCTGCAGCCGATCGCGGTTCTGCATCCCTTCCCGGCGCGCCGGTCGTGCCGAGTGCGCCGGCCCCAGCGTCAACGCCGGCAAGGCCGGCAGCGCCTGCCGACGCCCCTGCAGTGACCGCAGTGACGTCTACTGGCACGGCGGGCTCCCGGCCAGCAGACGCGGCCACCGGGCGCTGGCTCGCGGCCGGGGCGGCGCTGCTGGCCGCGGCCGCGGCCGCAGCCGGCATGCTGGCCTGGAACACGCAACAGCGCGTCAAGGCACTCGAGGCCGAGCTCGTGCGCCGCCAGGTGGACAGTGCCGCCGCCGCGAACGAGGCGCTTTCGCTGGCGCGGCAGGCCGACAGCGGCGCCCGCGAGCTGGCGGCGCGGATGGCCGTGCTGGAAGCGCGCGTCGCCGAGACGGCGATGCAGCGCTCGCAGTTCGAGGACCTGATCCAGTCGCTGGCGCGCTCGCGCGACGAGAACGTGCTGGCCGACATCGACACCGCGATCCGCGTCGCGCTGCAGCAGACGGCCATCACCGGGAGCGTCGAGCCGTTGCTGCTCGCTCTGCGGCAGGCCGACGAGCGGCTGGCGCGCTACAACCAGCCGCGCCTGGAGCGCGTGCGCCGCGCGGTGGCGCAGGACCTGGAGCGCGCGCGCGGCGTCGCGCTCGGCGACCCGGCCACGCTGGCGCAGCGCCTGGACGACGCGATCCGGCTCGTCGACGACCTGCCGCTGCTCGCCGCCCCGGGCGAGCGGGCGGGGCGGGCCGCGGCGCGCGCGGCGCCCCCGCGCGCGGCGGCATCGGCGCCGGCCCCTGGCGCGTCGGCGCCCGACGCCGGCCCCTGGCGCGAAGCGTGGGCCTTCTTCGGCACCCGGATCTGGGACGAGATGAGGTCCTTGCTGCGCGTGACCCGCATCGACCAGCCCGAGGCGATGCTGCTCGCGCCCGAGCAGGCCTTCTTCCTGCGTGAGAACCTGAAGCTGCGGCTGCTGAACGCGCGGCTGGCGCTGTTGTCGCGGCACTTCGACATCGTGCAGTCGGACCTGCGCGAGGCGCAGTCGGCGCTCGATCGCTACTTCGACCGCGACGCCAAGCGCACCGCGGCGGTGGCCGACGCGCTGCGGCAGGTGGCCGCTCAGGCGCGCAGCGTCGGCGTGCCGCGCCCCGACGCCACGCTGGCGGCCATTGCTGCCGCGTCGGCCGGCCGCTGAGGCCCGGCAAGGGAGACGGTGCGGTGCGCGGCGTCGTCTGGGTGGTGCTGCTGTTCGCCGTCGCCGTGGTGGCAGCCACCACGCTGGGCGCCAACGACGGGCTGGTGTCGATCTACTGGAATGGCTGGCGCACCGACCTGTCGCTGAACCTGTTCCTGCTGGCGCTGCTGGCGCTGGCCATGCTCGGCATGGCGGTCGTGCACGCGCTGGAGCGCGTGGTCAGCCTCCCGCGGCGTGCCGGCCAGTGGCGCGCGCTGCGCCGCGAGCGCGCCGCCGAGGCCGCGCTGCGTGAGGCCCAGGCCGCCTATCACGCGGCGCGCTACAGCCGTGCCCGCAAGGCCGCCGCGCGCGCTCTGACGCTGCAGGCGCAGACCCCGCAGCTGGCCGGCAACCGCGAGTTCCACTCGTTGGCGCGTCTGCTGGCGGCCTCCAGCCTGCATCGGCTGCAGGACCGTGCCGGGCGCGACGAGCAGCTGGCCGCAGCCCTGGGCGGCCCGCCCGCGGGCCTGGCGCACGACGCCCTCGAGGCTGCGAGGCCCGGCGAGGCGGGCGCCGCCGGGACCGAGGCAGCGCTGCCTCCGGCCGCCGGCCCGGCCGCAGCGGCGGTGCCCTCCAGCCGCGGCGGCTCCGACCGCGCGGTCGACGAGGGCGCGCAGTTGCTGGCCGCCGAGTGGGCGCTCGAAGACCGCGACGGCGCCCGCGCACTCGACGCGCTCGGCGCGCTCGCGCCCGGCGCGGCGCGGCGCACCCATGCGCTGCGGCTGAAGCTGCAGGCGCAGCGGCTGGCCCGCCGTCCCCTCGAGGCGCTGCACACCGCGCGGATGCTGGCGAACCACCAGGCGTTCTCGCCCGTGGTGGCGCTGGGCCTGCTGCGCTCGCTGGCTGCCGAGGCGCTGGACACCGCGCACGACCCGCAGCAACTGCGCCGGGTGTGGTCGCAGTTCGACCCGGCCGAACGGCGCGACCCGCAGGTCGTGGTGCGCGCGGCGGCACGGGCCGTGCGCCTGCAGGCGCCGGACGAGGCGCGCCGGTGGCTGCGGCCGCTGTGGGAACGCGCCGCCGAGCTCGACCGCGCGGACCGCGACGCCGTCGCGCTGGCGCTGCTTGACGCCCGCGCCGGCATCGGCTCGGACTGGCTGCCGCTGCTCGAGGCGACGCTGCAGTCGCTTGGGCACGAGGCGCCGGTGCAGGCGGCCGTGGGTGCGGCCTTCGCCGAGTGCGGCCTGTGGGGCAAGGCGCGGCGGCTGCTCGAGCGTGCCGCCACCGTGCCCGGCCTGGCCGGGCATGCGCGGCGCGTGGCCTGGCGCGAGCTGGCGCGACTCGCGCGCCAGGAAGGCGACCCGGAGCGCGCCGCCAGCTGCGACCGCGAGGCCGCGGCCATCGACTGAGCCGCCAGGGCGGCGTGGCCGAGGCCGGGCAGCCGCCCCGGCAGGTGGCCAATTCCCGCTGCTATACTTTCCGGCTCCGCGCGGCTGTAGCTCAGTTGGATAGAGTACTTGGCTACGAACCAAGGGGTCGTGGGTTCGAATCCTGCCAGCCGCGCCAGCGTTCCGACGGGCCGGTCCTGAACGAGGACCGGCCCGTTCTCGTTTCGATCCCGCTGGCCGCTGCTCGAGCAGCGCGTCGCAGCCCCGTCCCCGGGGACCGCGAGGGGCCTGCCGTGGAGCCCCGTCACGCCGGCCGCGCCGGGTGCGACCTGCGGGGCTTCGCCCCCGCCTGCTGCCACTGCCGCCGGAGACCGCCATGACCCGCACCGCACGCGTGTACCGCATCGAGATGCTGATCAAGTCGCGCGGGCACGTGTCGTTCCGCGCGTTGCTCGACGAGCTGGAGGTGTCGCCTGCCACGCTCAAGCGCGACCTGGAGTTCCTGCGCGACCAGCTCGGCGCCCCGATCGAGTACGACCGCGACGTCAACGGCTACCGCCTGGGTACTGCATCGCGCGGCCGCCGGCACGAGCTGCCCGGGCTGTGGTTCAGCGAGCGCGAGCTGTACGGCCTGCTGATGACGCACCAGCTGCTGAGCGAGCTGGACGGGCAGGGCACGCTGAGCCGGCACCTGCAGCCGCTGCTGGAGCGCGTGCACGAGATGCTGGGCCAGTCCAAGGCCGGGGCACGCTCGATCGTTCGCCGCGTGCGCATCGTGAGCCCCGCGCGGCGCCCGGTGCCGTCGCGCTACTTCGAGCTGATCGGCGAGGCGCTGGTCAAGCGGCGGCGTGTGCGGATGCGCTACTTCACCCGCGGCCGCGGCCAGAGCGGCCTGCGCGAGATCTCGCCGCAGCGGCTGGTGCACTACCGCAATACCTGGTACGCCGACGCCTGGTGCCACCGCACCGAGGGACTGCGCCGCTTCGCGCTGGACGCGATCGAGGATGCCGAACTGGTCGAGGCGAAGGCGCGCGAGGTGCCGCTGCGCCAGGTCGAGTCGGAGATGGACGGCGGCTACGGGGTGTGGGCAGGGCGCGATGCGCGCTGGGCCACGCTGCTGTTCGACGCCGAGGCCGCACGCTGGGTGAGCCGCGAGCAGTGGCATCCGATGCAGCGCTCGGCGTCGCTCGCCGACGGCCGCTACCGGCTCGAGCTTCCGTACACGGACGACACCGAGCTGACGATGGACATCCTGCGCCACGCCGGGCACGTGCAGGTGCTCGAGCCGGCGTCGCTGGCGGCGCGCGTGCGCCAGCAGTTGCGCGACGGGCTGGAGCTGCAGGGATAGCGCGGAGGGCATACGTGCGTCCGCGCGCGAGGTCCGACCCGGGCGGCCCGGTGGGCCCCAGCGTGGCAGGGAGGCGGGGCCTTCAGGCGGTGCGGACGATGCCGGCAGCCCGGATGCTGCACGTCTTCGGCCTTTGGCGGGCCGGATGGTGGCGGGTGATTGTCGGGAATAAAACGCACCCGTTGAGCTTACGAGTAATGCTGCGGGCATCCGCGGACTGGTGAGGTCTCGTCACCGGGAAAGCAGTTCCACATACGCCTGGTAGCTGTAGACGCGGTTCTTCCTCTGGCCGGTGAGCTCGGCCAGGATGCCGAGGTCTTCCAGCAGCTTGACGGCGGCGCTGGCGGTCGGGAACGTCGTGTCCAGCCGCTGGCGAACGTGCTCGACGCTGAAGCGCGGCATCATCGGCAGCAGTTCGAACAGGCGGTAGCTGATCGGCCCCGCCTTGGGAGACTCCAGCAGTCGCTTGCGATCGGCCGTGATCAGGCTGGCCACATCGGTGATGCTGCGCTCAGCATCCGCGGACGCCGCAGCCACGCCTTCCAGGAAGAAGGATACCCAGCCCTCCCAGTCGCCGTCACTGCGGATGGCCGACAAGCGCCGGTAGTACTCGGCCTGGTGCTGCTTGAGGTAACCGCTCAAGTACATCAGCGGCTCCCGCAACAACCCCCAGTGCTCCATGAGTGCGGCGATCAGCAGACGCCCGATGCGCCCGTTGCCATCCAGGAAGGGGTGGATGGTTTCGAACTGGGCGTGGATCAAAGCGACCCTAGCCAGCGGCGGCAGGTCGGAGTCGGTGTTGTGGGTGAAGCGCTCCAGATCCGTCAGCAGATCGGCCACTTGCTGCGGTGGTGGCGGCACGAAGGCGGCGTTGCCCGGTCGCGTGCCGCCGATCCAGTTCTGCGAGCGGCGCAGTTCGCCGGGCTGCTTGCCAGCACCGCGCACCCCGTCGAGCAGCAGCCGATGGGCTTCGCACAGCAGGCGAACGCTGATCGGCAAGCCCTGCGGGTCGCGCAACTGCCCCTGCACCCAGCGGAAGGCGCGCAGGTAGTTGGTGACCTCCTCGACATCGTCGGTGTTGCTGACCTTGAGGCCCGCTTCCTCGTCGAACAGGTCGGTCAGCGTGGCCTGGGTGCCCTCGATCTGCGAGGTGAGCAGTGCCTCCTTGCGGATGGCGCTGTAGAGCAGCCATTCCACCGACGGGACCAGGCCAGACACGCCGGCCAGGCGCGCCAGCGCCAGTTCGGCCTGCCGGTCCCGGTCGACGAAGCAGGCCGGCGCCAGCGGCGGTTCAGCCGGGGGCAGCGGTCGCGGCACGAAGGCGCGCACCGACTCACCCAGCGTGGTCGTGGTGGCGTAGGTGCCGGTGGTTCGGGGCATTGAAAGCGTGCTTTGATTTTCTGGCTCAAATTAAAGCACGCTTTACTGTTACTCGCCAGCATCAAGGCGAATCTTCATAGAGTCAGCCCCGACGTCGGCGGGTTCTACGTGCTTACCCCGAACAGCGCGGCTAGCCGCTCGTTCAACCACCCGAACCCCACGCGCTCCTGCTCCAGACGCAGCCGAGGCTGGTGTCGATCGAATCGGAGGTCGTCATAGACCGCCGTCTCCTCGGGCGTGAGACGCG
>Ga0068877_10000699_pt1 | contig 28719 bp, 27 predicted proteins | sample NOAtaG_FD_66437 | JGI IMG/M metagenome (GOLD analysis project Ga0068877, IMG submission 66437) | Freshwater lake microbial communities from Lake Erie, under a cyanobacterial bloom - NOAA_Erie_Diel6S_1000h metaG | ecosystem: Environmental > Aquatic > Freshwater > Lake | place: USA: Ohio, Lake...
TTGATCACGAGACTGAACGGTCGTTTGGCATTGGCGGATGTGGCAGTTCCCTGGGCATCAGCGCCCTGCTTCGCAGCCTGGGCGGCACGACCGGCCCCGGGCTTCACGGCCGCCTTCTAGGCACTGGCCCTGGCATTGTGCCGGGAGCTGCCGGTGCGCTAGGCGGCGGGCCTGCTGCGCTGCATGGACAAGATGCCGTGGTGATGCATCGGGTCAGGGTCGCCCAGGCGCGCGCGCTGGAGGACTTCAAAGGCGTCAGCATCGCGGGTATCGACGCGACCAGCCTGCAGCGCGGGCAGGGTTGCATCATCGTCGTGCACGATCTGCAGCGCAAGCGGCTGATGTTCGCCACCGAGGGGCGAAGCCACCAGACGGGGGCGGACACCGCACAGGAACTTGACGGTTCACGGAGGCGATCTCGCCGAGGTGCGGTACGTGTCCATGGGGGCATACCAGCGCATGTCCAAGCTCAGCCCCCGGCCGGTGAGCCCGTTCGCGCCCGCGGAGCCCCGCTGAGGCCGTCGAGTCCCCCACGAAGCGGCATGGAGCCGGTACATGGTGATCAGGCCGTCAGATCCCCGCAAAGCGCAGCAAACCGCAAGAAAAGTCCTCCAGGAGAGCATAGCAATGCACTGGAGCTTCAACTGACACCAGAGCGCTACGTCGTCTGAGATTCTCATTCTCGGCCAGCACCAACAGGAGCATCGAAATGGCAGCCATCGGCGGACTGATCAACTGGGAGGGCAAATCCTATCATCAGGTCTCGGAAAACCTGGGCAACGGCGTCTATTACACAAAGACTTACGACGCGTCTGGGAAGACCCTGCTGAACGAAGCCACAGTAAAACTAGCGGGCACCACGGCTGACACCTGGATTGGGGCGCTCAATCAAAAAGCTGCGCAAACAGGTCAAAGTGCATCGGCGGTTTTTGCAAACTCTGTGCAGTGGCTGAGTTCTGCGGAAGCAACAGCAGCCATAACGGCCGCAAGAGCAACTCATGTTGGCCCGAGCCCTGGCGCGACGGTGGTATCTATCAAGACGTCGACCACACCAGCCACGTCTTCAAGCAGCGCGCCCAGCCAGAGCGGGGGATCCAGCGGACCGGTGACGTCAACAACGGTTGCCTGGAGCGATGGCTCCTTCATGACCTATGTCACTTGGAAGGCCGACACCAAGAAAGACAAGGGCGACAACGACAACAACCGAGAGCCTGTCCAGAACGGGACTCTGGTTGTGGGAACAAAGTTGGCGGGAGTCCAATCAGTTTCTGTTGCCGCTTATGCCATGGGTACAAAAGAAGCGGTGCTGGCTTGGGGTGATCCCCATGTTACCAACATTTCGTTGTCGGACACCCAGGTCTCGGCGCTCAGTGCTGGTGTGGAAAAGTTCTTCGATGACGCGAACCGCGGCCAGATCGCGATCGGCTCGACCCAAAGCGTTGACTTTGCCGCGCCGCTGGCGCCTGCCACTATGGAGGCTGTGTACGCCAAGTCCGAATACGCTTTCGACGTCAACGCCAACTTCGAACTTCGGTTGAGTAATGGCAGCGTCGTCGACATGACCATGCAACAGGGTCAAACCAGTGATGGAAGAGACTTTGCGCTTGTCGATGCCATCGATGTCCACTCGCGCCGAAACAGCGAAGATGTGGTGACCGTTCGAAAACTCTTGGACGGTGGGCCCGTGCAGGTGACAACGGATTTGTCATCCGAAGTGTTGGCAGATGAGAACTCTGTGCCCCAGGTTATTGAGGCGGAAGGAAACAACTTCTACATCGGGGCCCGCGTTTTCGGCGATGACGGTTACAGGCAGGGCAACCTCACCGTTGGAATTGACAGATACGGTCAAGTAAACAAAGAGGCAGGCAAGCTCGACGAGAAGGCCATCTTGACGCAGTCGATCATCTTCCTCGATGAAGAACTACCGAGCATTTACGGCAGATCAATGACCGGCATGCTTGGTGGCGACATCGATCCAGCGCTCAGTTTGACTCAGAATCAGGCCAATCTGAAGAGCGCGTCGGCGGCACAGGCCAGCAAGTACCCTGATGCGTCTGCCCCTGCCTTGGACAAAGTTCTGCAGGCAGCGAAGGTCGGGTACGCCATTGCCCTGGGCGACACCCTTGAGACGTTGCCGAAAGACGAAGGCTTGAACCGCAAGGAAATCCAGCAGGACGAGCGCGAGGACTTGCTGGCTCAGACGAAGAACTTGCTTGCCGGTGGTGGATTGTCATCGTCGTCCCTCGACAGCCTCGTTGAGGCGGTTCATGAGGCACGCAGGATCAAGGAGCCGAAGCCGCCGGCCGTGGACGTCACAGGCTCGGCGCCGGGGCTCAGGAGTCCGGACGGGCCCGAACAGCGGCGTCCACAGCCGCCGGAGCCCAAAGCGCCAACATCCAGTTGGGGGACTACCTCCCGAAACCAAGGAGATCAGACCATGTCAGCACCGACAGTGAGCACGTCGTCGAACGGACTCACCGCGATCAGCAGCGGAACCGCCGTCGTTCTGCTCAAGGACCTGCGCGATGGAGGCAGCGCGGTCGACCAGGTCGTGGTTACGTCTCAGAACGACGCACAGGTTTACGGCGGCACCATTGGCGACACAGAGACGATTCTCACCGGTGAGTGGGGCGATCCCCACGTTCGCAACCAAGTCTACACAGGCGCCTCCAACACGGGTCTGACCCAGGCCCTGAATGCGCTCAAGATCGACGCGGACGACGGCCGGATCGACAACCTGGAGAACTACAACAAGGTCGTCGCAATGCTGACCAATGCCGCTGAGTCCGGCGCCGGCGGGCGAACCGCCGAAATCATGGATCTGCAGGCCGACCATGTGCTGGTCAACGGCAGCATGAGGATTGCCGTCGACGTCGAGAGCCTCAACGACGAAGTGGCATTTGCTGAGAACGCCAAGATCACCTTCGCGGACGGGTCGGAGAAGACGATCACGAACATCTGGAACCGGACCGGAAGTGATGGTGCACTGGGCGTCCGTGAATCGGAGACGGGCGACGGCGGGACGTCGAGAGGAACCTTCGTGGTGACAAGCGCCGATGAGATGGGGCACCAGGGAAGCACCCACGTGTTCGGCGCCGCCCACGGTTCGATTTCCAAGTACGTGCTCGATGTGAAGGGCACCTTCAACGGCAATTACGGCTCGGCCGGCCAGTTCTGGGCGCGCGACGACGAAGTCGGGGAGCTTGGATTCGGCAGCGTCGCGTTCTGGGACCGCTACAACCGCAAAGCAGACGACGAGTCGGCCGAGCGCGCCCGCCCCTGACGCAGAGCCGTCAGGTTGCGGCAGCGTCGCGCAAGTCGCAGCGTGACGGCAGGCCGCTAACAAGCCAGCCCAACGACACAGAAAGCCTGCCATGGCTGACAACACCAAAGTCCTTGTTCGCGCCCTCGTCGGGGTGGTGATGCCGACCGTGCTGTCCGAAGTCCTCAAGCCCGGTCTCGACGCAGAAGATCCGGAAAACGACGATCTGCCCACGCCGATCGAAGTGCAAGAACTGTTCAGCAATCGTATGGCTCAGCTGGTGTCCAAGTCACTGGCCCAGAAGATGTTCGGGGCCTGAGCAGCCACTCGCCGCGCCGCCCTGGCCGGGCAGGGCGGCGACATCCGCACAAGTTCCCGGCTTCAAGTAACGCAACCAAAAGGGGCTAACCATGAGACTCGACGGTTTGTTTGGCATTGGCGGAGGCAGCAGCCCCCTGCAGGGGATTGGCGCGCTGCTCAGCAGCCTTGGCGGCACGGTTGGCGGCGGCGCCGGCCAGACCATCGACAAGGTGGGCCAGGGCTTCGGGATCTTCAGCGGCTTCCTGAGCCTGTTTGGCAAGGCCGCGGCGGGAGGCCCGGTGGGCTTCTTCACCGGGCTGTTGGGTTTCGCCCAGCAGGCGATCGGCCTCTTCGGCGGCAAGAAGACCTGAGACCGCCGACGTCAACCTGGCAGGCGCGCGCATGACCACTTCGACTGGGAAATCATCGAGGAGTCGTGCGCTCGACACGAACGCAGGGGCGAGGCGCTTTCCGGCCGCGCTGTGCTTGGCGCTTGTCTTGTGCCTGGGTACCGTACCGCCGGCGTCTGGGCAGGCAATCCCGTGGCGTCGCGCCAATATCGACTTGCAGGCCTCCAACGAGCCGCTAAACGTCTTCCTTGCGCGCATCGTCACCTGGCAGGGCATCTCGGCGTCGATCAGCGCCACGGTGGCCAGCGGCCGCGTCAACGGGCGTTTCCGCGGACCGGCCGAGACGATTTTCCGGGACCTTGCCGATACCTACGGCCTCACCTGGTATTACGACGGCAGCACGCTGCATGTCGCCAGCCTGAGTGAGAACGAGTCACGTCTGCTGCAGGTGCCGCCCCACGACCTACCGCGGGTGGAGCGTATCCTGCGCGAGATGCGGCTGGAAGACAGGCGCTTCCCACTGCGCATAGATGCCACCGAAGGAACGATCTATGTCGGCGGCCCGCCCAAGTACGTGGAGGTGGTGTCAGGAATCGTCGATGCGGTGGCTCAGGCCCCGAGCCGTCCGGCCTCGCGCTTGGAAACCCGCGTCTTCACGCTGCGACATGCCCGGGCAGCCGACACCGTGGTGGGCATCGGTGGGGTCGAGACCACGGTACCGGGAGTGGCGCGCGTTCTGGCGGTAACCATGGGGAACGCTGAGCCGAGGCAGACCGAGTCGAGGACGCTTCCACGCACCGTGCCGGGTCTGCAGGGCACGGGTCTCGTGTCCATTGGCAGAGGGCAGCGGGGCGCGGAGCCGCCTTCCGGTACGGCCGCGGCCTCCGGCGCCGGTGCAGAGGCCGGTGTCGGAGCCGACCGCGGGTCTGCTAAGAGCGTGCCGCGGGTCAGCGCCGATCCGGGCCCGAGCGCATCCGAGGTGCGCGCGTCGTCGGTCACGGCCGACTTACGCACCAACTCGGTCATCGTGCGCGACGTCGGGGACCGCATGCCGATGTATGCGGACATTATCAGGCAACTCGACGTCGAACTGCCCATGGTCGACATCGAGGCCACCGTCATCGACGTCAGCGGCGGCAAGAGCGAGCAGCTGGGCATCGACTGGCGTCTGCACGGCAACAAGGTCGATATCTCGTCGTCGCCGAACGGACTGGCCGGCACCGGCCGGGAGCCTCGCAACAGCGCCAACGACCTCCTGTTCGGAGGTGGGCTGGCGTCGGCAGGCCGCGGCCTCATCGGCACCGTGGTGCTTGGCAACGAGCGCAGCTACCTCCTCGCGCGCATCAATGCACTGGCCGAGTCCGGAGACGCCCGGGTCGCCGCCAACCCTCGCATCATCACCCTGAACAATCATGAGGCGGTGCTGCAGAGCACCAGTGATTTCTTCGTTCGAGTCGCCGGACGCGAGCAGGTGGATCTCTTCCAGGTCTCCACGGGGCTGACGCTGCGTGTCACGCCGACGCTGGTGGACGACGCCGGAGGCCCGCGCTTCCGGCTCGTGGTGAAGATCGAGGACGGCAGTAGCGGTGGCAGTTCCCAGGTGGACCAGATCCCGGTGGTCAGCCGGCAGGCCATCTCAACGCAAGCGGTGGTCGGTGACGGCGAGAGCCTGTTGATTGGCGGCTACGTTATCGAGGAGCGGCGCGACGGCAAGACCAGCGTGCCCGGCCTGTCGAGCCTCCCGATCGTCGGCACCCTGTTCCGCCAGACGTCCACGGAGTACAGGCGCGTCGAGCGCATGTTCCTGATCACGCCGCGATCGGGGCGTCCGTCGCAGGTGCCGCGCGAAGCACCGACACCGTGAATCAGAACGCATCGACCCAGGTCGCGGCCGAAGCACCCGGACCGCGACCGATCCTGCGTGTCCTGTCCGGCCTGAACGCGGGCGCGCAGTGCGACCTGCACGAGGACCGCGTGCTGGTGGGCAACATCGAGGGCGAGTGCGACATCGTGCTCGATGTGACGCGCCCGGAACGGCATGCGTGCCTGGTGCGGGCATCGTCTGACGGATGGACCGTGCTCGCCATCGCGGGTGACCTCTGGGTCGAGCGCGAGTATGTGCCGCCGCAGCACACCTGCCCCATCGCGCCCGGCCTGGTCATCACGATCGGGCGGGTCTCGTTCGGCGTCGGTCATGCCGAGCTCGTCGATTGGAACTCGCTGGCACCGCCGGCCGACCTGCAGCGTCCAACGGCCGACGGCACGCTTCCCCATGCGGCGCTGCCCGCCGCGCCGCCTCCGGTCACACAGCGCTGGCAGGCCCTGCGGTTGGCCGCCGGCCTCGGCCTCGGTGCGCTGATGGTCAGTGCCGCCGCCTCGTATGTGTCGCAGGCGATCACCTCTTCGACTCCCAGCGCCAGCGACGTCGAGGCTGCGCTGCAAGCCGACAAGGCACAGCTGGCCGCGCTGCCATGGGCCCGCGAAGTGGAGCTGACCTCCCACCCGGAAAGACCGGACCGCGTACTGCTCGAGGGCTATGTGCAGAGCCAGGAACAGTTGACGGAGCTGGCAGATCGGCTGCGGGCGCTGAGCGCGAACCCTCGCGCTGAGATGCGCGTGGTTGCAGTGGAGACCCTGTCGGACGACCTGGTGCGCCGCTTCGAACTCAAGGAAGGCCCATACAAGCTGCGCTACACCGAAAAGGGGCACTTCAGGCTGGCCGCCTCCCAGGATGAGATGCCGCGGCGCGACCGACAGGCCCGCATGGCGCTGCAGGAATTGCCCGCCGTGCGGTCGATGTCGGTACACGTGGAGCAGGCTCTCGACCCGGACGGCAGGCCGCTGGTGGTGCGTTACAGCCGCTCGGCTGATCGCCCCGGCGACATCGAGGTCGACAATCTCGACACGGCGCTGGGCCTGCGCCGCTACATCGTCACGGAGATGCGACTTGGTCCGCTGCCCTCCATCGTGCTCGATCAAGGCGGGCGCTTCTTTCCGGGAGCCAGGCTTCCCGATGGTTCGATCCTCCGCGCAGTGCATCCCGACCGCCTCGTCGTGAGCCCCATGCAGGGCGGGGAGCGGATCGTGACCTTGCCCGATGCGCCGACGAGCCCCGCACCGGCATCCAACCGTACTCCGGCGCAGCACGCACAGCGACGTTGAGCGCGCGATCCAGCGCGCGATAGGGCCTCCAGGACCCGCAGGGCGGCCATGCAGTAGGCCTCGGAGCGCACGCTCGAATCCATGCACACCGACCCTCCGGTGGGCGCCTTCCGCGCCCCGATGGAGCGGCATGGACGGCCGCGAGCGCGCAGGCCCGGGGCGCGTGCGCAGGAAATCGGAGCAAACACGCCGCAAAGTGCGGCGTTAGACAGTTCGCTCCGGCGGAAGAGGGTCTCCACCGCCAAAAGGGCCTTGAACAAGCCGCGCCGATGGCACGAGCGCAAGCCTTGCCGAATCGGAGACCAGCACCTTTGGAAAGAAAGCACAGGAGTTCACAAATGGGCATTACTGTTAACGACAGCGCGGGTACGACGTTGGGCGACAAGGCCACGGATCAAAAGACAGAGATGGCGGCCATGGTCACGGATATCGCCGACCCCACGAAGACGGCGCAGCACTTGCAGAAGATCACCGACAACGCGAACATGATCACCAACCTGGGCAAGGCGCTTTCCGCCAAGCAGCGGTCCGACAAAGCAGATTGGGCCTGATGTAACCCACCGTCCCGCGGTGGTTGCCGCGGGACGGAGTCCCCAATTCAACAAGCCTTCCGTCACCGCTCACCATGCAACCCGAAGCCATCTCCGCCGTGCGCTGGGCCTTGTCGCCCGGTACCGGCAAGGGTGCCGCCGAGGCTCCCTTGCAGCCCGCCTCGAGCCTGACGGGTTCGGGTGCACACCTCATCCTGAGCGTACCGTCGGTGCGCGATCCCTCTGTGCAGGCCTCCCTCAGCGTGCGCAGCATCGGCGAGAGTTTCTCGCATGGCATGCGCAGTTCGTTCACCGCGCAGCCTATGGCAGACATGGTCGCGGCCACGAAGAAGGGCGACATTGCTGCAATGACCGTGGCCCTGGTCAGGGTGACCGATGCGGCCAACAGTGCGCACCTGCTCACGAAGATGGCATCGCAAGTCAACAACGGCATCAAGACGCTCACATCGCAGAGCGGTTGAAGCTCAGGACCTGGACCGCTTGCCATGCTTCAGCAGCCCGAAGATCCGACCGGCTTCGCGGTGATGCGAACTTTGCTGATGCTGGCGACGCTGCTGTTGGCAGGGTGCACGCAGCAACTGCACGGCGACCTGACTGAAGGCGCGGCCAACCTCGTCGTCGGTGCCTTGCGCAGCGAAGGCATCCGCGCCGAGAAGAAGCCTGCGGGCGAAAGCACCTGGCGCGTGAGCGTCCCCGAAGACGAATTTGCGCGCTCGGTGCAGATCCTGAAGCGGCGCAACCTGCCGCCGCAGCAATTCGACGGGCTCGGTTCCGTGTTCCGCAAGGACTCTCTGGTGTCCACGTTGACCGAGGAACGCGCGCGCCTCATCTACGCCATGTCGCGCGAGCTCGAGCGCACCCTCTATGAGATCGACGGGGTCATCGTTGCGCGCGTGCACCCGGTCATCCCGCCGAGCGATCCCTTGAACCCGAAGAAGGTCGCGTCCTCGGCGGCGGTGCTGGTGAAGTACCGGCCGGGCGCCGAGATCGCAGGCAAGGAAGCGATGGTTCGCTCACTCGTGGCGGCTGGCATCGAAGGGCTGTCCTACGACGACGTTCGGGTTCACCTGGTGGCCGCCGAGGTGCAGCCGATTGCGCCCGATGCGCCCTCGGTATCTCGCGCCCTGCCGCCCATGTTCTGGGGCATCCTGGGCGTGCTGACCGGGCTGCTGCTCCTGAGCTACTTTGCGTTGACTTGGCGCAACGGTGCGACAGTGCGCCTGGACGAGCTGCGCGGCCGCCTGTTGCGCCGGGGCAAGCCTGCAGCGGGCTCGCCTGCCGGCCAAAGCGCCTCACAGTGAGCAAAGTGACTAAAGACGAGGGCGGCTCCGCCGCCACCGAAGTGGATGTCGGGCGCAGGCTGATGGCGTTCAACTGGCTCACTGCCGGATACGCGCACCGCGACTGGCTCGGCCCGTGGGCGGACCTGCTGGATTCTCGAAGCCGTCCGAGTCTGCGGCTGCTGCGCCGTGTCTCGGTCATGTTGCTCGAGCGTCACGACCTGATACACCGCTTCGTTCGCGATCCAGGTCGACATGCTTGGCTGCTGGAACCGCATTCCCGCCTGGTGCGGATGGCCGAGGCGCTGGGCACCGCGATGCTGGGAGGCTGGGTGCGCGGCAGCCTGCAGCGCCAGGAAGTGGCCTTGCAGAACAAGGTACTCGGCCCGCAGCGGCGAGCGCGTTCGCTGCAGTGGGCGCATACCCTCAAGGCGCTCCCCTACCCGGGAGGCGGCGGGTGGGCGGTGCCGCTGACCGGCCAAGCTGCGGTGGTTCGACTCGGGGTGTCGTGCCTGGTGGCCTTGCCCGAGGCGGGCAGCGGCGCAGCCGAACGGACGGCGATGCGATTCCCGCTCGGCACGGTGGCTCCCCTGCGGCTCAGCGACGCGCAACGCGACGAGGCGCTGGCCCTGCTGCACGGCGCGAGCGAGGATTGGGGAGCGGCAACGTGAGCCTGACGTTGGTGAAGCGCGACGGGTCCATGGCGCTGGCAGTGACCGGCGGACGCATCGACCGCAGCGCGTTTCGCCTGCTCGGATCGGCAGAGGCTCTGTGGGCCGAAGCTGCGGAATCGGCGGCCCGGATGCGGCTGGTGGCCGAAAGCGAAGCCGCAGTGCTGCGCGAGCAAGGCCGTCAGCAGGGTTTCGCACAAGGCCGCGCCGAGGGAATTGCGAGCGTTCTGGGTACCCTCGAGATCGAAGCGGGCGTGCGGGCGCTGTTGTCGGAGCGTGTGGTCGCGCTCGTCGAGCACTGCCTGAGAAACATGCTCGGCAGTTTCGACGACGCAGAGCTGTTCCGGCTGCGTATCCGGCAGCTCGCCAGGACGAGCCGCCTCGCCGGTGGAGCCCGCCTTCGCGTATGTCCGTCGCAGGCACACCTGGCGGCCGCCGCAGTGGCCGAGCTCGTACCGTCCTCGGGGGCCGAGACGGCCTGGCTGACCGTGGTGCCCGACGACGTCTGCGAACCGGACGCGCTCGTGCTCGAAACCTCGGTCGGATTCGTCGATGCCAGCCTCGAGCTGACGCTGGAGGGCGTGCGCGACATCCTCCGGCGCTCGATGGGTGTAGCCGCCGACGGCCTGCCTGCCTGAGCAACGCCGGCCGCTGCATGCGATCCGCCGCTGAACCCCCATGACCCACTCTCTCGAGACCGGCTTCGAATCAGCTGCTGCCACCCCAGTCCAGCGGACGCTGAATGGCCGAGTCCTGCTGGGCGAGATCGACCGGGCGCTGGGTCAGGCGGTCGGCCTCGTCGGCACGGCACGGCACGAGCGCGGCAAGGTCAGGCTGGCCGTGGGCACCCTGGTCCGGGCCAGCGGCGTCCGCGCCGAGGTGGGCGAGATCTGTCGCCTCGTCGACCCCGGCGGCGGGGCCGAGCAGCGAGCCGAGGTCATTGGCTTCGATGGCGACGAGGTGCTCATGAGCCCGATGGGCGGGCTGGAAGGCCTGTCGAGCTCGACGCAGGTGATCGCAACCGGGCGGCGGCATGCGGTGGCCGTTGGCGATTTCCTACTCGGGCGCGTCGTCGACGGCCTGGGCGAGCGCTTCCTTGACCAAGGTCCGCCGGCGCCAGCCGACGCGCGGAGACAGCCGGTGTCGACCGGAGCACCACCGCCGCTGACCCGCCGGCCGATCGAGCACGCACTGCCTTCTGGCATCAACGCCATCGACGGTGTGCTGACCTGCGGCGTGGGCCAGCGCATGGGCATCTTCGCGCCCGCCGGCTGCGGCAAGAGCACGCTGCTGTCGATGCTGTGCCGCAATGCCGAGGTCGACGTCGTGGTCGCGGCGCTGGTGGGCGAGCGCGGCCGCGAGGTGCAGGACTTCATCGACGATGCGCTCGGTCCGGCCGCGATGCAGCGTGCCGTGCTGGTGGTTGCCACGTCGGACCGTCCCGCCACCGAGAGGCTGAAGGCTGCCTATGTCGCGACGTGCTATGCCGAGCACTTCGCCTGCCGCGGGCAGCGGGTGCTTCTGCTGGTGGACTCCGTCACGCGGCTGGCCCGCGCCGCGCGCGAGATCGGGCTGGCTGCCGGCGAGCCGCCGGCGCGGCGAGGCTTTCCTCCCTCGGTGTTCGCTGCGCTGCCGCTGCTGTTCGAGCGCGCCGGCAATCTCGCCCGCGGCTCGATCACCGCGTTCTACACCGTGCTGGAGGAGTCGGACGACGGCATGGATCCGGTGTCGGAGGAAGTGCGCTCGCTGCTGGACGGGCACGTCGTGCTGTCGCGCAAGCTCGCTGGCAAAGGCCATTACCCCGCGATCGACGTGCTGCAGAGCACCAGCCGCCTGTTCGACCGCGTGGCCGACGACGCACATGCGGCGGCAGCCCGCCGGCTGCGGGAACTGCTCGCCAAGTACGACGAGGTCGAACTCCTGCTGCGCATCGGCGAGTTCCAGCGCGGCGCCGATGCAGAGGCCGACTTCGCGGTCGAGCGCCGACCCAACATCGACCGATTCCTGCGCCAGCCGCGCACCTCGGTGGAGGACTTCGCGGCCACGGTGTCTTCGCTGAAGGCGGCGGTGTCGTGAATACGACCCTGAAGCTGCTGAAGCTGCTGAGGCAGCGGCGCGAGGCGCGGCGCGACAGCGCCGCCACCGCAGCACTGCGATGCGAGCGGCGGCTGGCGCAGTCGCAGCAGGAGGTCGCACGGGCGTTGACTGCGCTGGGGGTGGCTCGAGTCTGGCGCGAGGCCGTGCTCGGAGGCCAGGGGAGCCCGTCCGGAAACCTGGGCGAGGGCCTGATGCAATCCTGCGAGGCCCTGGTGCTGCAACGGCTCGATGCGGTCAGTCAGGCCCGGCAGGCGGCCGAGAAGGCGCGCAGCGACTGGCAGGAGGCGCGGAGGCTCTGTCGCGAGTGCGAGCAGGCGTGCCTGCGCACGGTTGAGCTGCTGTCGCAGCGGCGTCTGCTCGAACAGCAGGCCGCCGACCTGCGCGAGCAGGTCCAGGACGAGGAGCTTCGTCTCTCCACGCGGCCGGGTGTCCGGACGGCCGTTCCGGCGCGCCACTGAGATGGAGGAGCTCCAGCCCAGGGAGACCGGCCCGCAGCGCCCGTCGCGGACCCGCCTGTTCGCGTCGCTCCCGCGCTGGTCGAGTGCGGCCATCTCGCTGCGAAACCGCGCGTTCGCAGCCGATCCTCTGATTCTGTCCGACGACCGCATACTGATCTGGCAGGAGTCCGGCCTGGTTACGCCCAGCGGCGAGCTGGTCTGCGCCGTCGGACAGTGGAAGCTGTCGGTCGCCGCAGACAGCCTGTGGCGACTGGAGCCGCGGCTCGAGGCCCTGGAGACCTTTGTTCCGGCCGACACCTGCTCGGCTCTGGTCGAGAACGCGCTCGATCCGATGTTGAATGTGCTCGAGCAGTTGGTGGGAATTCCTCTGGATCCCGGCCACTTCGTGCGCGGCCGGCAGATCGACGCCGATCCTTCTGAGGTCAGTGTGGGCTTCGTCATCCTCGAGCGTACTCTGCGCCCGCTGCTTCGCGGCTGGGTGAGGACCAGCCCCGACATCTGGCAGGCCATGGACTTCGCGCGGGCGCCCTCGCTGCCCTTGCGTCGCATCGGCCACGTGCCGGTCGCGCTGTCGTTGCGCATCGGGGGCTGCAGGCTGCCGCTCGCGGACGTGACGGCGCTGCAGGTCGGCGACGCGCTGCGCCTCGCGGTGCCGGCCGTCGCCGCCGACCAGTCCCTGCCCGTGTACCTGACCGACGGCGGAGGCGGCGTCGGGGCCGGGTTGCGCATCAACGCCCGCGTCGCGGGAGACCAACTCGTGCTGGAGACGAACGTGGACACTTCCCCCATTCCAAGTGCACCGCCTGGCGAATCGGGCCCCGCGGTCGACAGCGTCGAACGCCTCGCGGACATCGAGTGCGACGTGGCCTTCGAGATCGCCACGCTGCGCATGACGGTGGCCGAGGTAGCCCGGCTGCGCAATGGACAGGCGCTACGAATGGGCAGGCGGCTGCAGGAGCAGCCGGTCCGCATCGTGGTGAATGGCCGGATGCTGGCGCGCGGCGAACTCGCAGCGGTCGGCGACGAACTCGTCGTCGTGGTTACCGACACGAGCCGACTGCCGGTCGTCTGAGCTCCACCGGGTCGTTCGGGAAGGTGCGGCGATGGGTGTGCCCGATCCGGCGGTAACGATACCGCTGCTCTTCGTTCTGGGCCTGCTGCCGGTGGCGGTGGTGATGCTCACCTCGTACACCAAGATCGTGGTGGTGTTCGCGATCCTGCGCAATGCGCTCGGCTTGCAGGGCGTGCCGCCCAACCTGGTGACCAATGGTCTAGCCCTGGTGCTGACGTGGTACGTCATGTACCCGGTGGGGTTGCAGATGCTTGCGGCAGTCGATGTGGACCCGAAGAATCCGCAGTTGCCGGCCCTGTCGACGATGAAGGTCCTCGACAAGGCCAAGGAGCCGCTGCGCGGCTTTCTCGACAAACACGCACACGAGCGGGAGCGCGTGTTCTTCGCCGACGCGGCCCGTCGCCTGATGGGCGAGGAGACGGCCGCACAGATCGCGCCGAAGGACTTCGTGATTCTGGTGCCGGCGTTCGCGGTTTCCGAGCTGACCGAGGCCTTCCTGATCGGCGTGCTGATCGCGCTGCCGTTCCTGGTCGTGGATCTCGTCGTGGCCAACGTGATGATGGCCCTGGGTATGCAGATGATGAGTCCGACCATGGTTTCACTGCCTCTCAAGCTGCTGCTCATCGTGCTGCTGGACGGCTGGACACGGCTGGCACATGCGCTGGTGCTGACCTACCGCTGAGCGATCGTGGCCGCCATCCCGCCTGCCCTGCCTGCCTGCAGGAGTCTTCGATGACGATGGACCCGGAGGCGATCAGCGCCGTCGCGCGCGAGGCGATCCTGCTGACGCTGATCCTGTCGGCTCCGCTCGTGGGTGCCGCGGCAGTGGTGGGACTGCTGCTGGGGCTGCTGCAGGCGCTGACGCAGCTGCAGGACCAGACCACCGCCTTCGCGGTGAAGCTGCTGGTCGTGATGGGCTTGATGCTGGTGCTGATGCCATGGCTTGGCGCCATGGCCTTCGGCTACGCGGAACGGACGTTCACGATGATCTTCGAGCTGCGATGAACCCGCTTCTCGCCGATCCGGCCCAGCTGCTGTGGACTCTCGGCCTGACCAGCCTGCGCGCGGCCGTGGCATTCGCGCTGCTACCACCGTTCGCCGCGGCGATCATGCCGGCCATCGTCAGGATGCCCTTGGCTCTGGCAATCACCTTCCCTCCGGCCATGATGGCGCTGCACAACCTGCCTCCCATGCCTGACTCGCTGCCCGGGCTCGTGCTGCTGATTCTGGGTGAGGGATCAGTCGGCCTGCTGATCGGGCTCGGCCTGGGTGCCTTCTGCGCGGGCCTGCAGGCCGTCGGCGAGATCATCGACCACCAGACGGGCCAGACCTTCACGCAGAACATCGACCCGGTGCACGGCAACAGCGTATCCATAACTGCCCAGTTCCTTGAGAGGGTGCTGTTCGCGGCGCTGATGTCCGCCGGGCTCCTGCTCGTTCTGGCCGACGTGCTGTATGTCTCGTACCGGATCCTGCCGGTGGGCGGTGGTTGGGGCGGCCTCCAGCCGCTGGCGGTGCTGGAGGCATCGAATCAGGCCGCGCGCCTGTTCGCGCTGGCGATCTTGCTGGCCGGACCAGTGGTTCTCGTGCTGTTCGTCGTCGACATCAGTCTTGGCCTGTTGAACCGGGCGGCGCCGCAGCTGAACGTGTACCAGGTCACGCTGACGCTGAAGTCGATGCTGGGGCTGGCGGTGCTGGGTGCTGCGCTGCCCCTGGTGCTGGAGCGCGTCCTGCGGGGCATGTTCGAGGTGTCGGCGGCGCTGATGTCGCTGCTGCAGCGCGTCGGGGGCTGATGCGTGTCCGAATCAGCCGCAGAGAAGACCGAGCAGGCCACCCCTCGCAAGCTCGAGAAGTCGCGCGAGCAGGGGCAGATCGCCAAGAGCGAGGATCTCGCCGGGGCACTGTCGGTGCTTGCGGGCATGCTGGCGACGATGGCGCTGGTGCCGTGGTTCGCGCGCGAGGCGGCAGACCTGTTCCTGGCGATCGAGCGCTCGTTTGATCGACTCGATCATGCAGCGATGAAGGCACTGTGGCTGGAGGGCATGAAGCTGGTCGTCGTAGCGTCGCTGGGTCCGATGCTGATCGCCTCATTGGTTCACAACTTCGGCCTTTGGCTGCAGACGGGCGCCGTCCTGAGCTGGGATCCGGCCATGCCGAAGCTTGAGCGCATGAACCCTGCTGCGGGATTCAAACGGCTGCTGTCGACGCGCTCGGTGGTGACACTCGCGCAGCTGCTGCTCAAGACGGCGATCGTCGGCGCGGCCGTCACGCTGGTGTGCCTGCGGATCGTGCCCGACGCGATCCGCGTGATCCTGGCGGACGCGAATGCGGCGCTGGCCGTGGCGGGCTCGGGACTGATGCACCTGATGCTCTGGTGTGGCGGGTTGTTCGTCTTGTTGGGGGCGGCTGATCTGACGTACCAGCGCTGGCAATTCCTGCGCGACCAGCGCATGACGCTGCAGGAACTGCGCCGCGAGCTGCGAGAGGACGATGGAGATCCTCAGGTCAACGCTGCGCGCAAGCAAGCCGCGATGGAGCTGCCCTGGGAGGAAGTGCTCGGCTATCTCCGCTACGCATCCGTTGCCCTCACCGATGGCAGCGGTCGGCTGGTGGCCGTGATCTACCGTCCCCAGAGGGACACGAGCCCGTTGTTCCTGCTGCGGGCCCAGGGCTCCCAGGGTCGCCAAGCGGCCGATGCCGCACGCACCTGGAAGGTGCGCCGATTGCACGACGACAGGCTCGTCGACGCCCTGTTCGCGAAGGCCCGCACCGGCAACGCCGTGCCCGAACCCCACGCGTCGGCCATCCTCGCGTTCCTGACGCGCACGAAGCAATGAGAGGACTCGTGCGCGCCGAATTACGGTCCGCTCGATCGGTCCCTCGAGTGGACGGCCGAGCCCGCTCAGCTTTGCCCAGTGCGATCTCAACCAGTATCTCGTGACATGAACTCCTCGATCGGAACTCCCGGGCCTGCGGGCCCGAGCCGCGTGCCGGCCGACCTGGCGCTGGCTGGCCTCGTGGTGGCCGTCATCGTGATGATGGCGCTGCCCCTGCCGCCCTGGTCGCTGGACATGCTGGTGGCCGTCAACATCTCGCTGGCGGTGGTGCTGCTGCTGGTGGCGATGTTCATTCCCACACCGCTGGCCTTCAGTTCCTTCCCCGCGGTGCTGCTGGTCACGACGCTGTTCCGCATCTCGCTGAACGTGGCCACCACGCGCCAGATCCTCCTGCACGCGCATGCCGGCGACATCATCGACGCCTTCGGCCGGCTGGTGGTGGGCGGCAGCCTGGTGGTCGGTCTCGTCGTCTTCCTCATCATCACCGTCGTCCAGTTCATCGTCATCGCCAAGGGCGCGGAGCGTGTGGCCGAGGTGAGCGCGCGCTTCACCCTCGACGCGATGCCCGGCAAGCAGATGAGCATCGACGCCGATCTGCGTGCCGGTGTGCTGTCACAGCAGCAGGCCGTGCAGCGCCGGCGCGAACTGGTGCAGGAGAGTCAGTTCTATGGCGCAATGGACGGCGCGATGAAGTTCGTCAAGGGTGACGCCATTGCCGGCATCGTGATCGTGCTGGTGAATCTGCTGGGCGGCATCGCGATCGGCACGCTCGCGATGGGGCTGGGTTTCGGCGCGGCGGTGCAGAAGTTCTCGGTGCTGTCGATCGGCGACGGCCTGGTCACGCAGATCCCGGCGCTGTTCGTGTCGATCGCGGCGGGCATTGCCATCACACGGTCGGAGAGTGACGGGGCCGCCAGCCTGGGCGACCAAATCGGTCGCCAGCTGGGCAGCCAGCCGCGAGCGCTGGCGCTCGCCTCCGGCGTGATGGCGCTCTTCGCCGTGGTGCCGGGTTTCCCGACAATGACCTTCCTGATCCTGGCCGGGTTGCTGGCCGCCACGAGTGCAGCCCTTTCGGCGCGCGAGCGCCGAGTGATGGCCGGAGTGGCCACGCTCCAGGTGTTCAGCGCCGCCCGCGAAGGAGACGGGACGCCGGTGCTGCTGCAAGCCGGTCGGACGACCGACCTGCCGGCATCCAGCTTCCGGCTCGAGCTCGGCAGCGCCTTGGCCGCGCGCCTGGGCGCACCTGCGCTCGATACCGCCTTGCGCGCCGAGCGGGAGAGACTGCGTCATGATTACGGCATCCCCTTCCCGGGCCTGGCGCTGCAGATCGTCGATTCGATGCCGCCCGATGCCTGTGCCGTCATCGTGCAGGACCTGCCGGAGGCCCGGTTCGAACTGCCCGAGGGCGTGGCGCTGGCGATCGGGCAGCCCGCCGCCGACGCTGACGGCGAGGGCGCCCCGCCGGAATCCCTGCCGCCGGCCAAGCTGTTCCCCTCGGCGCGGTGGGTGAGGAGCGAGCAGGCGCCCGCGCTGCGGGAGCAAGGGGTGACGGTGCTCGAGGCCGCGGCCATCGTCGCACGCGGTGCGATCGCCGCCATCCAGCGAAATCCGGCCGCGGCCCTCGGCGCGCAGCAGGTCCGGCAACTCGTTCGCGAGGCGGAGGCACGATTCCCCGACCTCGTGCGCGAGGCTCAGGGCGTGCTGCCGCTGCCCAAGATCGCCGACCTGATGGTGGCGCTGGCACGCGAGCGCGTTCCACTGACCGACTTCACCGGCCTGCTGCAGGCGGTCCTGACCTACGCCCCGGCCGCGAGCGACCTGCATACGCTGTACGAGCAGGTGCGCAAGGCCCTGGCGCGCAGCATCGTCGCGCGCCAGATCGCCGGGTCGGGCGCAGAGGACCTGCCGGCCCTCAGGCTGGACCCTGGCATCGAGTCGGCTCTGCGCACCGCGTTGGTCGTGCAGCCCGACGGCCCCGTTCTGGCCGTCGAGCCGCAGCAGCTCGAGGCATTCCTGAAGGCGATCCGCCAGGGGCTGACCCATCCCGACCTGCAGCGCGCGCCAACGCTGCTGCTGCCCGTTGATCTGCGCCGCGCGGTCAGCCGGCTGATGCGAGGCGCCCTCCCGGAGGTCGCCTTCGTCTCGTTCGACGAACTGCAGGCCAGCGAGCGCAGTCCGCGCCTCGTAGCAACTGCGTCGCTTCAGGCGCAGAATTAGAAGAGATCCTCGACCAGTCGGGGCCACACGCCCTGGGGTGGCGCGCCCGAGCGGGAAGAGCCGCCTGGCGCTGCCTCCCTCAGGGGTGCAGGTAGCGCTGCGCGGTGCAAGCGGTGCGCTGTGCGGAGCGATCGATCACGGATCGGTGTCAAGCGCTGTGACATCCCTCCGCCGGGCCGGATCGACCTGACATTGGCTTGGCGACTTCGCCGTGCACTCCGGCGCCGTGCCTGCGGCGCCCCAGCGCAGTTGACGCCTGTCGTCCTTGCAGCGAACCAAGGTGCTCAATTCGACGGAGCCTCCCGGAGCAGGACGGCGAGACGGTCCGCCCAGGCTCGAGATGCCAGCCCGGTGCCCGGCTCAACCCGCGTGCGGATCGTCCACCCGCGGCCACAGCGGCCGGCTCACCTGCGTGTAGGCCAGCGCCCGCATGTCCATCGAGCCCGTGCCGGGGGCGGCGACGTAGACGATGTCGTCGGCCACCGGCAGGAAGCCGGCGTGGAAGTGCTGGGTGGACTTGACGACCAGGCCGCGGCAGCGGGCGATGTCGAGGCCGGCCGCGGTGAAGCACTCGGGCGAGAAGCCCTGGGTGCGGTGGTCGTTGACGACGATGTCGACGGCGTCGTGCTCGTGCTCGCCGATGCGCAGCCAGGCCAGGTTGCCCAGCGGCGCGTCGGCCTGGCCGAAGCGCTGCCAGGCGTCGTGCGCCAGGCCCATCACGGTGACCTGCGCGTCGACCGGGTCGCCGGAGGCGGGCCCGAGCTTGCCGCCGATGCGCAGCGCGAGCCGCGCGCCGGGGCCGGCCTCCAGCGCCGACAGCGTGGCCTGCGGGTCCCAGAACGGCGCGATGGCCACGCCGCCCAGGCGCTCCTCCAGCAGCCGGCGCAGCACGAAGGTGGAGTCGCCGGCCGCGCCGACGCCCGGGTTGTCGGCCGTGTCGGCCAGCACCAGCGGCCGGGCGCCGCGGTGCCCGCGCAGCCTTGCCAGCGCCTGGTCGACGCTGGCAAAGGGCGGCGCGAGGTCGGCGCGCAGGTCCCACAGCTCGCGGCCGAGCCGGCCGGCCAGCGCCTGCGCCCGTGCGCGGTCGGCGTCGGCCACCACCAACACGCGCATGCCGACCTCGGGCGTGTCGCCCCACGGGAAGCCGTGGCCGAGCGACACCGACAGGATGCCGTCGTGCCCCTCGAGCGCCTGCATCCGCCGCACGAAGCCGCTCAGCGGCTCGCGCGTGGTGGGGAAGATGCCGAGGATGCGGCAGTCGTGCAGCGCCATCACCGGCCGGGTGCGGCCCGCGAGCGCGTCGACCGCGATGCGGAACAGCTCCTCGGCGCGCTCGGTGACGTCGACGTGCGGGTACTGCTTGTAGATGACGATGGCGTCGGCCGCGGCCACCTTCTGCTCGGTGAGGTGGCAGTGCAGGTCGAGCTCGGCGCCCACGAACACGTCGGGCCCGACGAGGGCCCGCACGCGGGCGAGCAGGTCGCCCTCGGCGTCGGGGTAGCCGTCGGCGATCATCGCGCCGTGCAGGTTGAGCAGCACCGCGTCCACCGGCATCGCGGCGCGCAGCCCGTCCAGGATCTCGTCGCGCAGCGACTCGAACGTGGCCCGCGTGGTGTTGCCGGCGGGCGCGGCGAAGGCAGCCAGGCCCTCGGCCACGTCCCAGCCGAGCGCGCGGGCGCGCTCGCGCCACACGATCAGCGGCAGCCCGAAGACGTTGGGCTTGTCGCCGTGCTGTCCGCCGCGCACGAGCATCGTGCGCCGGAACAGGTCGAGCCCGGTGGGGATGGGCGAGAACGAGTTGGTCTCGGTGCCGAGGCAGGCGGTGTAGATCCGGGTGGGCATCGGTGGGCGGCCGGGTCGGGGGAAGGGGGGCGGAGCATAGGCAGTCCGCGGGCCGAGGGCAAGGCCTGGCGCGGGGGCTTCGGTCGCCGTTCCGGCACAGGCCATCGCGGCGGACTGATCACCACGGCCGACGCCCGTCCGCGGGCACGCAGGTCGGCCAGCCGGTAGCGCTCCACCAGCAGCCGGCGCTCGGGCGGCAGCGTGGCCACGTGCTGCGCCAGCATGGCCTCGACCATCGCGCGGTAGCCGGCCTGGCGCTCCATGTCGGTGTCGTGGAAGACCAGCGGCGGCTCGTCGCGGATGCGGGGCTGGCCGCCGGACTCCACGGTGAGCTTGGTGTACTCCTTCAGGTGCGCCGACTCCTGCTGGGCCTTGCGGATGCGCTTCAGGTTGTGGCGCCTCATCTCCTCGTCGGCTCCGGCGAGCACGAGCCGCTTCAGGTCGATGGTCTCGTAGTAGGCCTCGAGCACCGGCAGATCGGCGTAGCGCGCCATGTGCCCGCGGTAGCTGCGCGCCGCGGCCCGGGCCGCCTCGCGGCAGTCGGGCGCGTCGAAGCCGTTGGCGCGCCCGGCGATGACGAAGCTCGCGGCGAGCCGCGCCACGTCCCATTCCCAGGGCGCCACCGACACCTCGTCGAAGTCGTTGATGTCGAACGCGAGCCGCCGCTCCGGCGTGGCGAGGCCGCCGAAGTTCAGCAGGTGGCAGTCGCCGCAGGCCACGACCTGCAGGCCGGCCGACGGGGCGAAGGACGGTCGTGCGCCATCACCGACGCCGCGCCGCGGAAGAAGGCGAAGGGGCTCGCCATCATGCGGCCGTAGCGGATGGGCAGCAGCTAGGGCACGCGACCGGCACTGCTGGCCACCAGCAGCGCCACCGGGTCGGCGCGCCGCGCGTCCGGCTGCCAGCGCGCGAGCGCGTCGCGCGGCACGCGCTCGCGCAGCGCCTTGCCGGCGGCGCGGCGCTCGGGGTGCGGCGCGGCGTGCGATTGCCGGGGCAGCTGCGCCGGCGGCCCGGGGGCGACTTCGGTGCGGCGTGTGCGGGGCGCCCCGGCGCGGCCTGGGCGGCCTTCCTTGCCATAGGCGGGCGCGGCACGGACAGGCCCCTGCGAGACGGGGGGCTGTGGCGGGTCTTCGATGAGGCGGCCATGGGGCCTTACGGGGGGCATGTGTGGGAGCGGGCGGGCGCGCCGCGCCGCGCCGGGGCCGGAAGCTTAGGCGCAGGGAGCCGCACCGCCAAGCGCTCCGCTGTCCTCAGAAGCGAAACGCGACGCCCACCAGGCTGATCCACGCCCCCTTGCTCTCGACGAGTGGGCTGCCAGAAGCGGGTCCGAGCAGGCGTCGGTAGGCGATGTCGGCTACGAAGTGCCATGGACCGGTCAGCTTCGCCTCGACGCTGACCTCGAGGGCGGCGCTCTGCCAACCTGCACTGGGCCGGTAGACCGCGTAGCCGCTTGCGGCGCCCTGCGCGGGCGAGATGCCATAGAAGGCCCGCATCTGCCGGCCGTCGGCCCACATCACGGTCGGCAGCAGCGTCACCGCGATGCCTGGCGCCGGCTCGAGCGGCAGCAGCAGACCAAGCAGACCGACCGTGCCCTGCGCGCTCTGGCCGAGGTCACCGCGGCCTTGCTCGACCGGCGTCGACAGCTGCGCAAACATCGGCACGCCGAACACCGTGATCCAGCCCTGCACGCCTGCATCGACGGTCGCCCGGACGCGACCCAGACCGCGCAGCCGGCTGCTGCCGTCGTCGCCGAGCAGCGCCGGTTCACGGTCGCGCCGCCCGTACCGGTAGCCCAGCATCGCCCCTGCGCCCCAGGCGTCGACGTCGCCCAGACTCCATCGCAGCTGCGGGCCGAGCGGGCCCAGACCCACAGCCCCGCTGTCGAGTTCGAAGCGACCCCAGCGGTCGGAGCGCCATTCGCCGCTTACCCAGATGGGTGCCCGCACCCTGGCCGTGCCGGCTCCGCTGTAGTCCGCTTGCCAGCTCAACCCGGTGCCCAGCTCCAGCCTCCAAGGGCGGGCTTCGGGTGCCGCGGCGAGGGCCGGCGCGCCAGCGAAGGCGAGCGCAGCCAGGCCGAGCGCCGCGAGGCGCTTCGACATCAACGTTCCCCCCCTTGCTCATCGCGTGCCGACCCGTGGCCTCGGCGACGCCCGCTGCCGCGCCGGTAGCCACCGCGACCCCACCGTTCGGACCGACCATGACAGCACCGGGTCAGGCGGTAGGGAGGCCGAACGAGGAGGTCATGACCGCATCCCAATGCTCTGCGATCAGGCCGTCCTGGAAGCGGAAGCAGTCGGCGGTACGAACTCCGAACTCGGAACCGTCGGCGAGAGTGCACCTGAAGCTATGGAGAACCATGGCGCAATCATCCTGCTCGATCGCAAAGTGAGTCTCGATCCTGATCGCCGAGGACAACTCGAGCATCTGGCCGAAGTGTTCGCGCAGGCTGTCCCGGCTCCGCTCCGCCATCGCGGTGTGCGACACATAGCCCGCAGCGACATGCCGGTCGATCGAACTCAAGTCGCGAAGCTCGAAGACGGAGCGGTAGAGATCGAAGACGGCAAGTGCCTTCGATCCGCACTTCGCGATGGCGCTCCGCTCCAGGGGCGCAGACAGACAGACCAGGTTCATGGAAGCATCTCCTTTCGATGGCGGGACGGGGATCTGACCGCAAGGTCGCGGCAGTCGGGCGCGTGCGGGAAAGGGGTGGGCGAACCGGCGCCAGGGCCTGCAGCGGCGGTGCGCTCTGCCGCGGGGTACGCCTGCACGAGACCCAGGTGCGGAACGCACTGAGAGGCAACGGGCTTGCCTCAGCCTACCGCTCGGGTCGGGACGACGTTGGGTGCCTGGCAGCGCGCAGTCGGGGTCGACGGCGTACGCACAGGTGTTGATGGACTCGAACACCTGCAGCCGCGTCAGACGGATGGCGCACTCCGCGTGCATCGGGTGGAGGAGGAAGGCGGATCGCAGCATCGAGGAAATGAAGTGCGCCGAGCCGCACATCGGCGTTGCCGGGATCTCGATGTCCCAGATGCCGCCCACGTCGCGATGGCGCTCGCAGCGGTCGCAGTCGACTCCGAAGACCATCGGGGCGCGCGCGACCGCCGCGCCTGCAGGACCGGCCCCCGCGCTGCAGGCCCTCATCCACTTCGCGGGCGGCCTCGTCCATCTCTCCATCTTCCGGCTACTCGGGCTGAAGGACCGACGGGGCGGAGGCCGACGGCGTCGCTGCCCTCGGTCCTGGCTCAATGGTCCGAAGCGGGATCTATCGGTGCACCACGCCGGGCAGCACGCAGAGCATCTCGTAGAGCAGGTTCGCGCCCAGCAGCGCCGTGTTGCCGCCCGGGTCGTAGGACGGGCACACCTCGACGAGGTCGGTCCCGATCAGGTTGAGCCCCCGGCAGCCGCGCACGACCTCCAGGGCCTGCGGCACGCTGAGGCCCCCGACTTCCGGCGTGCCGGTGCCGCCTGCAAACGCCGGGTCGATGCCGTCGATGTCGAAACTCAAGTAGCAGGGCGTATCGCCGATCACGTCCCTGACGCGCTGCATCAGCGGCTCCAGGGAGCGGTACCAGATCTCGTGCGCCGGAATGATCGTGAAGCCCTGCGACCGGGGCCAGTCGAAGTCGTCGGCCGCGTAGCCGGTGCCACGCAGTCCGATCTGGAACACCTTCGTGCCCTGCAGCAGACCCTCCTCCACCGCGCGCCGAAAGGGCGTGCCATGGGCGAGCGTCTCGCCGAACATGGTGTCGTTGACGTCGGCGTGCGCGTCGACGTGCACCAGGGCCAGCGGGCCGTGGTGCCGTGCCGCCGCTCGCAGGATCGGCAGCGCGATGGTGTGGTCGCCGCCCAGGGTGAGGGGCCTGCAGCCGGCGGTGAACACGTCGGCGTAGAACGCGCTCACGATGTCCATCGACCTTGCGATGGAGTAGGTGTTGATCGCGACGTCGCCGAGGTCGGCGACCTGCAGGCTGTCGAAGGGTGCTGCGCCGGTGGCCATGTTGTAGGGCCGGAGCAGGGCGGACTCGGCCCTGATCTGGCGTGGGCCGAAGCGCGTGCCGCTGCGATGCGAGGTTCCGGCATCGAACGGAATGCCGATGAAGGCCGCATCCAGTCCGCGCGGCGAGGTCGCCGCAGGCAGGCGCATCATGGTCGCGATGCCGCCGAAGCGAGGCATCTCGTTGCCGGACAGGGGCTGATTCTTCGTGGTCATGGAAGGGCCTGGTCGATGGCGGCCGAGAAGAAGGGCGGGCTGGTCGGGTGCAGGCGGTGCTCGCGCGTCGACCCCCTAGGCCGGCTGCAGCCGCAGCGCGAGCGCCAGCAGCTGTCGGTCCTCGCCCCAGGGGCCGGCGAGGCTCAGGCTGATCGGCAGGCCGGCCGACGAAGGCCGCAGGGGCAGGGTGACCACCGGCATAGACAGGTGGCTGATGGCGTCCGCGTTGCGGTAGACCCGCCGAACGACCTGGTCAGCGGCGTCAGGCGCGGCATCGAGCGCATCGATGCGGGGGGCGAAGCCCGCCGTCGTCGGGTAGGCCAGGGCCTGCAGCCCGCGCTCGGCCAGCAGCGCGCGCATGCGTTGCATGCAGCGCCGCCGTTGCCGCATGTGCTGCAGGTATGCCGCCTCGCTGGGCGCGCGCTCAGCGCCACGCAGAACCGTGTCCGCGAAGGCCTGCCTGACGTCGGGAGAGGCGATCTGCTCCGCGAGCTGCTCGACGCTGAGATCGATCGCGTAGCGATCGAGGTACTCCAGGAGGCAGAAGTAGTTCTCGTAGGCGCAGTGCGCGTAGGAGTGCCGCTCGGCGGCCTTCAGGGCGAAGTCGAGATCGACGCTGACGACCTCGACCCCTGTTGCCTCAGCGTGCTGCCGCCATTGCTGCAAGCGATGCCGGACCTCGGGTGCATCGCTGGCCGAGATGCCCTGCGGATCCACGCCCACCCGCGGTCGAGCGGGCCACGGAAGCGCGGTCTCGGCGGTGATGATGGCGTCCAGGTGGGCGACCATCGCGAGCGATCGGGCCATCGGCCCGATCGTGTCGCGGCTCGGCGCCATCGGCAGTTGCCCGTCCTGCGGGTAACGCCATTGTGTGGGCCGAAGGCTGCAGATGCCATTGAAGGCCGCGGGAATGGCGAGCGAGCCGCCGGCATCGGTGCCCAGCGCAGCGTCGCACAGGCCCAGCGCCACGGCGACCGCGCTGCCGCTGCTGCTGCCGCCCGGCACCAGGGCCGCATCCGCCGAGTTGCGCGGAGTCCCCCAGGCGGGGTGGATCCCGGTCACGCCATAGGCCAGCTCGTGCATCTGGGTCTTGCCCAACACCACGGCACCGGCGGATCTCAGGCGGGCCACGACGCTGGCATCCCGCGGCGGGATGAACCGCCTCAGCGCCGGGGTGCCCGATGTGCACGGCATGCCCGCGACGTGGATGTTGTCCTTGACGCCGAGCACGCAACCGGCCAGCGGTGCCGCATCGTCGATGTGGACGGCCTGGGCGCGTGCAGCGGCGGGCTCCAGGTAGACGAAGGCCCGCGCAGCATCGCGCTCGATCCGATCGATCGCCGCCACGACGGCGCGCGTCGAACGCGATCGGGCGTCGTCGGACGAGCCTGCGGCCGCACTCACTCGGGCTGCTGCTGCGTGATGCAGTGGATCGAGCCGCCGCCCAGCAGGATCTCGCGCGCCGGCACGACCAGGACCGGCCGCTCGGGAAAGAGCCCCTGGAGCGTGGCGCGCGCAGACTCGTCGCGCGTGCCGTAGCCGGGCATCACGATGGCCCGGTTGGCAATGTAGAAGTTCACGTACGAGGCGGCAATCGGGTCGCCGACGCGCCGCCCGTCGAGCCAGGGGCCGGCGTCGAGCCCGTCCAGATCCTCCGCCTGCACGAACATCGGTTCGGGTTGATGCAGGCGGTGCACCTCCAGCGCGCGGCCCCGCGCGTCGGTGGCACGGGCTAGCACCGCGTGGACCTCGCGGCAGACATCGAACTGGGGGTCGGCTGGGTCGTCGACCCAGGTCTGGACGACCACCCCGGGCCGCACGAAGCAGGCCAGGTTGTCGCAGTGGCCGAGCGTGACGTCGTGTCGAAGACCGCGCTCAAGCCAGATGACCTTGCGCGCGCCCAGGTGGCTGCAAAGCACCGACTCGATCTCCTGTCGCGAACGATCCGCGGTGTTGCGCGCCGGATCCAGCAGGTTCTCGGCCGTCACGATGAGCGTGCCCTGACCGTCGCTGCAAAGGTTGCCGCCCTCGGCGACCAGATCGCAGACGTAGCGGTCCATCCCCTCCAACTGCGCGATCTTCCGCGGGACGAGGTCGTCCAGCTGGTAGGCGACCGGCAACCCATGGGCCAGACCGGCCCAGCCGTTGAACGCGAAGTCCACCACCCGCACCTCTCCGCGCGGGTGGCGCACGAAGCACGGACCGCAGTCGCGGATCCACATGTCGTCCGTGGAGAGCTCGATCACCCGGACCTGCGGGGGCAGCATCCGCACGGCGTTGTCGAACTGGCGCGCCGACACGCACACCGCGACCGGCTCGCCTTGCGCGATAGCGGTCGCGATCCGCACCAAGGCGCGCTGCGCCGGCTTCGCACCCTGACGGAAGTACTCCGTGCGCTCGGGCCAGACCAGCCAGCAGCGGCGGTGACGTTCGAACTCGCCGGGCATCGAAAAGCCGTCGTAGGCTGGTGCGGAGTCGAGTGTCTTCGGCATCGTGGCGCTCGCGTGGCAGGGGCTTGGGCAACGCGTCAGAACTGCTGGGTGATGCCCAGATGGGCGCGGCGGATGTGTCGATCGGCTGGCCCCAGTGGCGCCTGCACGGCGTCGCCGAAGGCCGCGAAGAACGCGGCGGCGCCCGCGCTGGGCCTGGCGGTGGCAAGGCCTGCATAGACGATCGTGCCGCTGCGCGGCTGCCACTCGGCCAGGAGATTGGTCTCGGAAGCCAGGTCCCGCTCCGTACTCCCGAACTGCGCGGGCTGGTCCCACTGGAAGCGGTAGTGCAGGAGGTAGACCCTCAGCCCGCTGACGGGCTGCAGCTGCGCGCCGACGGAGCGCACGCGGAGATTGCTGTTGAAGGCAAAGCCCTGGCCGACGATCTCGCCGTGCACCGTCGCGCCGTAGTTCCTCGCGGCGTTGCTGCCGAGGAACATCGGATCCCACGACCGGTCGATGTCGTCGGTCGGGTCGGCGTCGCCCGAGTAGCGTGCCGCGCGTGCCAGCAACCGTGGCCTCCAGGGCCAATCGTCGAACGCCCAGCCGATCTCGGCGTTGTAGGCGCGTGCATCGACGCGACGCCCGGCCGTGCCGTTGCTCTGCCGGGCCAGTTCGGCGAACACGCTCAGCGATGGCAGGCCCGGGGCTTCGAACATGCCCGCGCGCAGCGAGGTGACGCGCAGCCCGGAGCGATGGGCGCCCAGGGTGTTGGGGTCGCCAGGGTACAGACCCGCCTCCTCGGCCTTGTGCACCTGCATGTGCAAAAGGCCGACGTACTGCATGCGCTCTTCGTACTTGAACCGTGCGTTGTCGCCGCCGTCGAACCACTCGACGTTGATGCCGCGGAAGCGGGTCCGAGGCAGATCCAGGCCGGCGACGTCCTTCTGGCTCGAGCGGTTGCCGAGCGCGAAGACGTCGATCCGCACCGGTGCGGTGTTGATGCGCAGTGTCATTGGACCGGCGAAGGCGACGCGCGGGACCAGCCAGCTGGCCGCCTTGCGGCCCGCGTTCACCGTCCCCTGGCCGACCAGCAGGGAATCGCCGACGGTGAACTCCTGCGGACCCGCGGTGACCTCGAGGGCGTTGTTGCCCAGGCTCGCGAAGGTGCCGCCCGAGCGCCAGCGCAGGTACGCTTCCTCGACGGCGATCTTGGACGGTCGTCCTGCGGTGAACGAGTACACCTGGGCGTCGCCCGAGCCCCGGGTGGCTGCACCCACGGCCGTCAGTTTGGCCTCGACAACCCCCGCGCCCGACGCTGCGGAGAGCTGGAACCCCGGCCGGACCGCAAGCTCCGTCCACGAGGCGTGCGGGCCGATCACGCGGCTCGGGGCCCGGTAGTCGGGTGCGCCGGCACCGAAGTTCGCGTTGCGCACGTCCAGTACTGCGGCGCCCCACCACAACTCCGGCTTGAAGCCCATGGCCGACTGGGCGTGCGCCCGGTCCGCCAGCAGGGCCAGGGGAAACACCGCGGCGACGAGCCATCGGCAGGTCGCCCGGTGCGCGGCCGTGGCGGGTTGTCCGTGGATCGCGGTCGTCATGGGGGAGGCTCCTTGCCGGCGCGCGGCGCACTCAAAGTCCGAGCGGACGAACGGGGTTGTCGGCGGTGCCGCAACGCGTCACCTTGACGGGGTCCAGGCGTGTCATGCGCTCGGTGTGGCGGATGAAGCCCACCCGCACCGTGAGCTCCAGCAGCTCACCCTTGGACTCGAGCGACACGTTCGTGTAGGAGCCGCCGTCGCGCGAGTCGTAGACCCAGCCGCTCACCCAGCGTGCATCGGACTCGCGCTTGAACCCGCCCATGTAGACCTGGTTGCACAGGGGCGCGCTCCGCAGTGTCGGATTCGGGTTCCTCGTGTCTCGATCGTCGGGCCTGAGTCCCTGCGCCTGCACGAGGCGCCCGCAGAGCGTGGTGCCG
>Ga0068877_10000700_pt1 | contig 28708 bp, 30 predicted proteins | sample NOAtaG_FD_66437 | JGI IMG/M metagenome (GOLD analysis project Ga0068877, IMG submission 66437) | Freshwater lake microbial communities from Lake Erie, under a cyanobacterial bloom - NOAA_Erie_Diel6S_1000h metaG | ecosystem: Environmental > Aquatic > Freshwater > Lake | place: USA: Ohio, Lake...
TACTCTCCGCAACGCTTTTCACCGCGCTGGCCGCACAGGCCCAGTCGCCCACGATCAATGCCGGCAACAATACGCCAGCGGCCGGCCAGATCATCGATGTGTTCACCCAACCCACGTGGACCTTGCCTGGCGGTACCGGTGAGGACATCGACTACGGGTTCTGGATGCTCGACTCCACCGGCCAGAAGAACTTGAAGTACCTCGCCCCCTCGGTGACCTCTTCGTCCAACGCCGTACCCGGAACGAACCTGCTGTTCACCGACGGCGGCAGCGATACCACCTTCTATGAGTACTCCAGCACGGGGGTGAAGATCCTGGGCCAGCGCAGTCCGCTGGAGGGACTGTTCGCCTACAGCGATCCTGCACAGGAACTGGTATATCCCTGCACCTTCGGCACCACCTGGACCGATGCCGTGGGGGCCACCTACAACACCCAGTTGGGTCCCGCCACGCGCGTGGGCACCATTACTGGCATTGCCGATGGCTACGGCACGCTCGAACTGCCGGAGGACCTGGTGCCCAACGTGCTGCGCGTGAAGGTGCGCCGGAACTACACCGACCAGGCCGCCTTGGGCACGGTGAGCCGCATAAGCACCACGTACTTCTTCTTTACCGAGAACGAGGTGCATCCCGTGCTGCGCTTGCAGGAGGATTCCGTGAGCATCAATGGTGGCGCCTACAGTGTGCAAAAAGGCGCCCAGTGGATGTTCGGTCCGGGCAACGTGGGCATCATCGACCACGCGGCCGTGCGCTTCAACGCCTACCCCAACCCGGTGGCCGATGTGCTGGCGCTGGACCTGACCGGTGTGGAACTCACCGTTACCAGCGTTACGGTGGTGGATGCGCGCGGCGCTGTGGTGCTGCAGCAGGGCGTGAACGCCGGTGCGGCCAATGGCCTGCTCACGGTGGATATGCAGGGACTGGCCTCGGGCCTGTACACGGTGAACCTCCTCAGCGAAGGCCGTGTGCTGGGCAACCGCCGCGTGGTGGTGCGCTGAGGCGACGAATTCTTACCGACAAAGCCCCGTCCTTCATGGCGGGGCTTTGTATTTTGGTCGAAGCGGTGAACAGCGAAGGGGGCGGGGCGTTAATTTCATTCCTCACCCATGCAAGGCCACCGCTTCAGCAAGTTCATTCCCCCGCAGGACGATCGCACGCCCTTCGAGAAGCTGCTGCCCTTGTTCCTGGAAATGCTCACCCACACCAGTGGCGATGTGGAGGAGGCCCTCGATTGGATGGACCAGGTGGACAAGGAGCACGGTCTGTACACCCCGGATTACGGCCGCAAGGAGTTCGAGGCCGACCTGCGAAAGCATGGCATCGTGGGTGACCGACCAAGGAAAGGAGGGAAGACACCCCTGACCGGCAAGGCCGAGAAGCTTATCCGGGAGCGCGCGTTGGAGCAGGTGTTCGGCAAGCTGAAGAAGAGCGATCGGGGCAGCCACGGTCTGCGCAAGGCCGGTCCCGGCGATGAAGCCACCAGCGAACGGCGGGCATACCGTTTCGGCGACCGCATTGAGCAAGTGGCCATGAGCGACAGCATCCGCAACGCCCAACAACGGGGCATCGATGAGCTGCGCCTGAGCGAGGATGATCTGGAGGTGATCGAGACCGAGCATCAGAGCGCCTGCGCCACCGTGCTCATGATCGATATCAGCCACAGCATGATCCTGTACGGCGAGGACCGCATCACCCCGGCCAAGAAAGTGGCCATGGCACTGGCCGAACTGATCAAGCGCCGCTACCCCAAGGACACGCTGGACATCGTGGTGTTCGGTAATGATGCCTGGCAGGTGAGCCTGAAGGACCTGCCCTACCTGCAAGTGGGACCCTTCCACACAAACACCGTGGCCGGCCTGGAACTGGCCATGGACATCCTGCGTCGCCGCAAGCTGAAGAACCGCCGGATCGTGATGATCACGGACGGCAAGCCCAGCTGCATCAAGCGTGATGGTGAATACTACATGAACAGTTTCGGGCTGGACGACTTCATCGTGGCCCGCTGCCTGGATGCGGCCATGCGCGCCCGCAAGGCAGGCATCCCCATCACCACCTTCATGATCGCCCGGGACACGTATCTCCAGCAATTCATCGAACGCTTCACCGAGGCCAACCAGGGCCGTGCTTTCTACACCGGCCTGCAAGGCCTGGCCGACATGGTGTTCCGCGATCACGCTTCCAATCGAAAGGCCTCGTAAGATCCAGTGTTCGGGCGCATCATGAAGCGCCTTCCTCGTCCCATGGAAAAGCTCCCAAGTACACTCGGCGACCTGAAGCAAAGCGGCTATCGCCCCCGCAGCGTGAAGGAAGAGCTCCGCTCAAACCTCATCGCCCGTATCCGCGCAGGCCAGCCGCTCTTCGAGGGTATCCACGGCTATGAGCATACGGTGGTGCCCGCGCTTGAACGCGCCATCCTCGCCGGGCACAGCATCAACCTGCTCGGCCTGCGCGGACAGGCCAAGACGCGCATGGCCCGCTCGCTCGTGCAGTTATTGGATGAATGGGTCCCCGTGGTGGCCGGCAGCGAGATCAACGATGATCCCCTGGCACCCATTTCGCGTCATGCCAAGGACCTTATTGCGCAGCTCGGCGATGCCACGCCCATCACCTGGCTGCACCGCGACCAGCGCTACACCGAGAAACTTGCCACCCCGGATGTCACCGTGGCCGACCTTATTGGCGACAGCGATCCCATCAAGGCCGCGAACCTCAAGCTCGATTACAGCGACGAGCGCGTGATCCATTTCGGCCTTATTCCGCGCAGCCACCGCGGCATCTTCGTCATCAACGAACTGCCCGATCTGCAGCCACGCATCCAGGTGGCGCTCTTCAACATCCTGCAGGAGGGCGATGTGCAGATCCGCGGCTTCAAGCTCCGACTGCCGCTGGATATCCAGTTCGTCTTCACCGCCAACCCCGAGGACTATACCAATCGCGGAGCCATCATTACGCCGCTGAAGGACCGCATCCAGAGCCAGATCCTTACGCACTACCCGCCCACCATCGAGCTGGGCATGCGCATCACTGCGCAGGAACTGCGTTCTCCCAAGGAGCAGCTCACCCGGGTGCGCGTGCCCGATCTGCTGCGTGTGCTCATCGAGCGCATTGCCCTGGAAGCACGAGAGAGCGAGTTCGTGGACCGCAAAAGCGGCGTCAGTGCACGCCTCACCATCAGTGCCCTCGAAAGCGTGATCAGCGCGGCGGAGCTGCGCGCCCTGCGCAATGGCGAGGACCGTACCGTGGCCCGCATTGGCGACCTGCAGGCCGTGGTGCCCGCCATTACCGGCAAGGTGGAGCTCGTTTACGAGGGTGAACAGGAAGGCCCCGAGAAAGTGGCGCACCACCTGCTGGGCCTGGCCATCCGCAATGTGTTCGCAGGTCTGTTCCCCGACCCCGTGAAGGCCCGCAAAAGGGCCAAGGCCGATGGCGCAGCAGCGCAGCGTTCAGCGGACCCCTACCTCGGCATCGTGGAGCATTTCGACGTGGCACACTGCGATCTGCCTGATTCCGCCCCCAATGCCGCATACACCAAGACCCTGCGCGCCGTACCCGATCTGCTCGATCTGGTGCGTGCCCGCCACAACTACCTCGATGAGGAGGAGCAGCTCCTGTGGGCGGAGTTCGTGCTGCACGGCTTGGCCGAGCATAGCCGCATCGGCCGCACACAGATGTCCGGTGCCGCCCGGTTCGGCGACCTCATGAGCGCCATGCTCAGCGGCGATACCGAGGAGGAGGAACTGGGGTGATCGCTCATGGTGCTGCCCAAGGTGCCCTTGATCGCTTGGCTGGGCCTGGCCACTTTGGTCCTGTTCGGTGGCGGCGGCATCGCGCTCATCACCCTGGTGCAGCATCGCACGCTGACCGATGTGCTGATGAAGGGTTCCGGACCGCTGGAGCAAGTGCTGTATGGTCTCCTCGCCGGTGCGGCCATCGGTCAATTGGCATGGGCCATTGTCAGGGCCCAGGGCTTCACCCTTTTGCGGGAGCGCTATGCGCTGCTCATCGGCCCGCACGTACGGCAGCGGTCCATGCGCATTGCCATTTCCATCTGCGCAGGTGTTGGCGAGGAGCTCTTCTTCCGCGGCGCATTGCAACCCTGGCTGGGCATTCCTGTAACGGCGGTTGTCTTCGTGGTCATTCACGGCTACCTGGAGCCTCGCGACAAGCGCCTCTTCCTCTATGGCACGTTACTGACCCTGTGCATGATGGTGCTGGGCTGGATGGCCGAGGTACAGGGGCTGGTGGGCCCCATGGTGGCGCATACGTTGATCGACATCCTGCTGCTGGAGCGTTTGCACGGCACCTATGTCCGGCTTACCGCTGCGGATCAAGCGCCCGCGTAGCGGTGGTAGTCGCTGTTGTCCTCGTCGATCTGGCGTTTCACCTTGTGCATCTTGTGCCCGATGATGGCCAGTTCCTTGTGACCGTTGTCCATCAACCATTGGAAGGCATCCTCATTGCCGTCGCCGGTTAGCGCCACTTGTTTCAGCACGTGCATACCGTTGCGGTCAAGCCATTCCAGCGCCCGCTTGTCGCCCTCGATGCCGGTGATCACGGCCATCAGGTGCGGGTGACCGTGTTCCATCAGCCATTTCCGCGCCTCTTCGCGGTTCCGCAGGGCGTAGGTGAAGATGCCCAGTTCCGGATAGCCGTTGGTGGTAAGCCAGTCGCGCAGCCCGGCATGGCCGGCGATCGCCTCGCCCCAGGCGAGCAGGACCTTGGCCGGGTATTCGGTACGCATGCAGTGATGAACGCTGAAGGTGCGAAGTTATTCCGCGGGGCATGTGATACAGGTAATTGATCCGGTAGGACCATGGCTTGCGCGACCATGAGCAAGGCCCGCGATCTTCTTCTATCTTGGAGGCACCAAATCCGAACAACGATGAACATGAAGAGCGTCCTGCTCGCAGCAGGATTGGCAATGGCCTCGTTCTCTGCCATGGCCCAGGAGGTGAAGCAACCCACGCCCGAACAGCTCGCACGAACGCGCGCCGAGTGCTACGCCAAGGCCTTGGGCCTGGGCACGGAGCAGACCGAGATCATCTTCAAGCAATTGCTGGTGGGGGAGGAGTCCGTGGCGGATATGCGCCGACAGTTGGCTGAACTGAACGCCCAGATCGAGGCCACCATGGCCGAGTATGATGCCACGGCCGAGGCCACCTTGGACAAGGCCGTTCTGGCCAAGCTGGAGTCCAAGCGCAAGGAGGGCTGGAAGCCCTGCTCGGAGGAGTGCACACCTTCGGGTGACAAGGCCGGGGCCTGCTGCGCCGGCGGTGGAAAGCCGGCCACTGGCAAGGCCGCCGCGCCTGCGCCGAAGCCGAATGCCACCATGAAGTAGTCGGTCCCCCGCAAAGGAAAAGGCCACCTGTAAGGGTGGCCTTTTCCTTTGAGGATGATCATGTTCATTCCACCACCACGACCAGGTATTTGGAAATGCTCCAGAACTTGTTCGCGTCCGTGATCATCAATTTGCCGGTCTCAAGGTCCAATTTGTAGCTGCCCTCGGGGTGGGTGGTCACCAATTTGGCCTTCTTGGCGGCTAGTGCGATCTCCTGGGTGCGCATGATGTCGATCTGCGTGAAGTAGTCCTTCTTCAGGTCGGCCGTGTTCAGTTTGTTCACGCCACCAAGGCCGACCACGCCGCCCTCTTTCGTAAGCACACCGTTCTCGCGCAGTTCCTTACTGGTGCCCACGGCGTAGAACGCGGTGTTCAGTTCGTTGCGCTGCATGTCTGAGAGCTGGGACTTGTCACGGTACATCTCGATCAGTGTGGCCAATGAACTGTTGGTGCTGGATAATTGCTCCTTCAGCGTCGCTATCTCCGCATCCTTTTCCTTCAGGCCCTGTTCCAGGTCGGCCACGGTGCGCTCCAGTTCGGCAATGGCGTTGGTGTTGGAGCGGGCCTGCTTGCGCAGTTTGTCGATGAGCGACCTGTTGGCCGTGAGCAGCGAGTCAATGCTGGCAATATCGCCCATGATCCGGTCCTCGGGCGAAACGCCGTTCTCGATGCCCGTGCCCGGGCTCACCAACTGGCCCTGTTTGCTGCGGATGGTGCGCAGGTTCTCGCTGATCTGGTTCAGCGTGCCGAACAGGTCGTTGATGGTGCTGTCCTGAGAGGATACCTTGGCGTTGAGGCGCTGGCCGTCCTCTTCCAGTTGCGTAACGCGCGGATCGGTAGTGGGCTCTGAGTTGCAGGCGGCCAGTCCGGTGGCCAGCAACAGGGTGATGATGGAGGTTCTCATGGGGGGGGGGGCGGTTCTTCAACGCTCGCGGTCCCGGCCCTCGTGTGTTCGGGAGCGCACCGCTGCGGCCACAAAGTAAAGCGGTCGGGAGGCACGGTTCCTTGACCGATGTGCAACCTGGGGTGCTTCCTTTGCGTAGGAACGCGCCCGCACCGGCCTTTTTCCGTTCCGGTACATCGTTCCAGCCAACGCCATGCGCACCCTCTTCCGCTTCTTTCTGTTCGGTGCCCTGTTGCTGGGTGCTGCGGAGGCCGGCGCACAGGGGGATACCAGCCTCACCAAGGAATTCGCGGGCATGAGCGCCAAGGAGCGGACCCGGGTGGCCAAACAGGAAACGGAGGATGCCGCGCGCGACCCGGCCTTCCAGGCATTGATGCAGGATGCTGAGGCACTGTTCTCCGCCCAGCGGTACGATGAGGCCCTGGCCCGCTTCCAGGAGGCGCGGCGAATGCGGCCGTTGAACGTATACCCCAAGGTGAAGATCAAGGACCTCGAGGCGCTCATAGCCGAACGCGATGCCGAACGCCCCGTTGAGAGACCGGAGGAGCAGCCTGTTGCCATTCCCGCCCCGGTCGTGGTCCCAACGCCACCCACCCCGGTGCCAACGAAGGTCGAAGCGGCGAAGACGGAAGAGCCGCCGAAGCCGCCGATAGCCCCCGTTCCCGACCCCATGGTCCGTACCACACCGGCTGAACAAAGTATGCCGATCGCTCGTCCGGCGCCCTCGGTGCGGGACAGCGCCAAGACCCCGCTCGCCGAGGGCACACATGAGCGCATTTACAAGGAGGGCCGTGCGGTAGTGCAGGAAAGGCGTATAGTTACCGCCGGGCAGGAGACCGTCTATCGCAAGGTGACGCACCCTTGGGGTGATGTCGTGTATTTCCAGGACGGACTGGCCGTGCCGGCACGGGTCTGGGCCGAGGTGTTCGGCGCTCCGTAAGGGGTCATTCCCGCTTGCTCGACAACCTCACCGGGAATCGCAACAGTGACCGGTAGTCCTCTCCGGCCTCCTTCATGTCCAGGTCGTCGGCCGCATGGTACCACACCAGTTCCACGTTCGTGGTGCCTTTGGCATGGGCATCCTCCAACCGCTTGAACACATCCAGCAGGTATTTCGATGTGCTGGAGTTGAAATAGGTGAGCTCCACTTTCACGCTCGTGCGTTCGGCAGGCTTCTCCGCGTAGTGGTCCACCGCATCATAGATCGGGCCGAAGAAGCGGTCGGCATTTTCGGGAATGGAGCAGCCGGCGATCCGCATCGAACCGGTCACGGGGTCGAGCAGCACCGCAGGGGTCTTATCCGTGGCGGCCAGTTCCAAGCGTTGGTCGTTCATGCCGTTGGCGAATGTAGCCACCAGCGGAATGGCGTTCGTCATTTGGGCATCGGCGGGTAGCTGCTTACTTTCAACCGGTCCATGCGCTAACGGACCCCTTCGCCATGAGCATCCAGACCATTGTTGTACCCTATGATTTTTCGGAATGTGCCGCTGATGCCCTGCGTGTGGCGGCCAAGATCGCACGGTTGACTGGTGCTGTTATCGATGTGGTCCACCTCTACGAACAGATGACCGATTTCCACACCGAGAACCAGCGCTTGCGGGACGAGATCGAGACCAGGCTGGATGAAGTGCCCCTGCTGCCTTTCGTGGAGGGCATCGAACTGCGCAAGTTCATGCTGCGCCAGATGTCGCTGCCTGAGATGTTCAAGAATGAGCGCATCGCCGCGGCCGACCTCATTGTCATGGGTTCGCACGGGGCAACGGGCATGAAGGGATTCGTGGGCAGCAACACGCAACGCATTGTACGTCTCGCCCCCATGCCTGTGCTGGTCATCAAGCATCGCATCGAGGATTTCCAAGTGAACGATGTTGTTTTCGCTTCCAATTTCTCCAACGAGGACATCAGCAAGTTCGATGCGTTCCGTCCGCTTATTGAGATCTTCGATCCCAAGGTGCATTTGTTGAAGGTGAACACCCCCAAGACCTTCGAACGCAGTGCCGACAGCAGCGCCGCCATAGACCGTTTTCTGCAACGGCACGAGCTACGGCGTTACACGGCCACCATTTACAACGACCTGAGCATCGAAGAGGGCATCCTCAACTTCGCCCGCGAGATCGATGCGGACCTGATCGCCATGGCCACCCACGGCCGCACGGGCTTCTTCCACGTAGTGAACGGCAGCCTGACGGAGGACATCGTGAACCATACCACCTTCCCCGTGCTCAGCGTGAAGCTGTGAACCACGCTCCGGCTTCCTATCTTCGCACAAACCAGCATCGTTCACCATGAAGTTCCTGCATCAGTCGATCGAGGCCAAGAAGAAAGAGATCCTGGAAGTGGAGATCGATACCGCGACCAAGGTGAAGTTCATGACCGGGAAGGAGCTCAAGGCTTACCGGGGCGGCAAGACCTACTCGTTTTACGGCGGTCTTTTCGAGGAATCGCCCGTGCGCTTTGTGGTGCCTTATGACGCCGTGTGGACGGTGGTCGTGGAGAAGGGCACCATGCAGAACCCCATTGAAGTGAATGCCTCGGTGCGACGCCTGTCCCCGAACAATTCCGTGCGGAGCACCATCGCTTCGGATGCGCCACCCCATGTGCGTGCTGCCGAAGGATTGCTCGAAGCCGAGACCGCCCGCATCGCCGCCGAAATGAGCCTCGCCGGAAAAAGCGAGGGCTGACGAACCGATCCACGTGATCCAGCGTTCCTGAAGCATGGATACATCGACCGAACGTGACCGGCTGGAGCGTGTGCTCCGTGGTCAACAGGAACTGGTGGACCAAGTGCACCAGTGGTTGCAGGAGGAACAGAAGCAGGACGATATCCTGCGAGCGGTCATTCTCAGTTCCCGACGTGAGGCACCTGCCCACATCGGAGGTCTCGATCCGGATCGCGTCTATTCCTTGGCGACCATTCGGGGGTTATGCATCAAGTACCGATTACGCTTCCTGGACGGCGGGCTGTTCAAGGGCCCTTTGCCCCCACAGGCCGTTCACGCGGTGAAGGAATTGGAGCGGAAGGCATCTGCCCCGCTGTCGAGCTTCAAGATCATGGCGCCCGCCGAGCGGTTCAGACTGTGCGATAGTGAGGCCGACCCCCTGTTGTTCGTGCCTATGGGCGATGACCGGTACTACCTGGTGCACAAGTGGGGCCGCGACCTGAGCCCCGTGCGCTCGGTGCTGTACTGGTCCTTCCGCACGCCGGCGAACCTGGTGGCCACGGTGCTGGTAGTGGCCTTCCTGATGGCGCTCGCGGTTCCCAACGCCTGGCTCGCACCCGGCGTGGATGCACCGTTCTGGAGCGGAACACGCGTGCTGTTCATGGGCTGGAGCACCATCGTGCTCGCGGCCTTCACGGCGTTCGGCTGGCTGGCGTTCTTCGGTCAGTTCAGCGACAGGGCCTGGAACAGCCGCTACTTCAACGCCTGAGCGCGCACTTCGGCCGGGCGCAGTTCATAGCCTCCGTTCGCGGGCTGTTGCACCTTGCACACACAACTGCTGCGGAACCACGACTTGAGCTGCTCGCGTTCCGCCGGTAGCAACCGCTTGAACGCCTTGCGCAATTCCTTGCGGAAGATCCTGCGGTCGGCCAGGCTGATGGTGTCCAATACCTGTTGGTAGTAGGCGAGCATGTCGGTCTTCATGGCGCGTGCGGAATGGTGGGGACGGGTGCTGGATACGAGGACCAGGCAGTTAGGGTTCCAGATAGGTGCTTGATCATGAACGAAAAAGGGGGACACGGATCGTGCCCCCCATTTCATTCTTGTTCCTTCGGATCAGCCGATGGTGATCTCGCGCTGCTTGGGCTTCACAGCCTCGGCCTTGGGGATGTGCACGTTGAGCGCACCGTTCAGGTATTCGGCCCGGATGCCTTCGGCGTTCACCGTTTCGGGCAGGCGGAAGCTCCGGCTGAAGGCACTGTGCGTGAACTCGCGGCGGGTGAAGCGCTCGTTCTCCTTCAGTTCCTCCACCTTCTTGTCGGCCCTGATGGTAAGCACTTCGTTCTCCATGCTCAGCTTCAGGTCCTCCTTGGCGAACCCGGGGGCCAGCAGGCGAAGCTCGAACGCTTTGTCGTTCTCCACGATGTTCACACCGGGGTTGCTGCGGCGCAGGTCGTCGCTGCCAAAGAACTGGCCGATATCACGGCCCAGGAATTCATTCACAAGCTCGTTGAAGGGGGCTGCGAACGGGGCTTGGGGACGGTACTTCGCGATGGTCATGGCGTTGTTGATCTGATCAGGTTGTGTTGCTACGTCCCTTTCAATCCGAATGCCGACCCGGAAATACGGTCAATATGACCGCTATTGAGCAGGTTTGGCGGCCAAAATGGCGCTATTGAGGTAGGAAAAGGAAGAAGACCGTGCCTTTTTGTGGGTCGGGGCCACTGCCAGCGGTATTGAACCGGGCACGTTGTGAACTCCGCAAGGCATGTTCGATCATACACTCGTCGGCACCAGCGCTGCGCGAAGGGTCGAGCTCCGCCTTGGTCACCCGTCCGCTGCGGTCCACGCTGATGCGCACGGCCACGCGACCCTGGGTGCGGCAGAGGTAACCCGGCACGTCATTCTCACGCACCCGGCCTTGTAGGTCGTGCCAAACGGTGGTGGCCCCTTCCACCTTCACGGGTTCGGCAGCCTTGTCCATGTACAGTTCCTTGTTCCACTTGCTGGGGTCCAGCTGTGGCATCTCCACTTCCTCGCCCCGATCACGACGTTCCTGCGCCAGCCGGTCGAACTCCTGCTGCTCGAAGTTCCGCAGGTCGTTCTCCACGCGCTCGGCCAGTTTGGCCTGCGAGAAGGTGGGCTTGGCCTCCGCAGTGATGTTGCTGGTGAGGTTGGTGACCCGCTGCGGCATGCCCAGGGCCTCCTGTTGCATTTGCTGTTCCAGCAGCTGCGCCTCTTCTTCCGTGATCATCTCGATCCGCATGTCGCTGATCTCGTCCTCGCGGGGCGTGGTACGGATGTTCCAGAGCGTGAACAGGAACAGGGCAATGGTGTGCAAGGCCAGCGTGCCGATCACGCCGACCTTGTGCCGTTCGAACCAATCGAGGAAGCCGCTCACCATGTGCCTGTCCGTGGGGCGATGCCCGACCAAGATACGCGGCCCGATCGGGGTTGTTGTGTACGGATGCGCCAAGCATCAGGCCAGCCGTTGTTCCAGCGGTTGCCGGCACCATGCACCCAGCCCAGGGGAAACCCAGCGTGAACAACCAGTGCCTCACCGGAGGCCTCCTTCGCTGCCAGGGCCTCGCCACGCAAATAGGCTATGGCCTGCTGTTCGTTCACCTCCACCTCTGCGAACGCCGTGCGGTCCAGCAGCAAACTGGTGGCCAATGCGGGGTGTGGGCGTTGTTTATCGCCTTTCACGTAGCTAACCGGTGTGCCGGGTGAAAGTATATGCAGTGCGTTCAGCAGGCGCTGCACGGTCCCGGACCAGCACGCGTCGATCGTGCAAGTGACGTCCTGGTGAAGCATGGTGAGTTGTGGCATGTGGCTGCGTACCCCGGGTAATGCAGGGGTGTGGATCGTGTTCCCCAATACCTGTGCCGACCAAGTTCCCGGCTTGCGCACTGCGGCCACGAAGAAGCCTTCACCGTTCACCCGGTGCGGGTAGCAACGATGGCCGATGATCCCGTTCGCCTCCAAGCGCACCGCCCCCCAGGCAGGGTCGAACGCGGGGTCGATGGCCGTGGTACCCAAGGCCACCAGCGCCGCCAGTTGCTCCTCGTTCTCCGAAGGCTCCCAGGTGCAGGTGCTGTACACCAATGTTCCTCCCGGGGCAAGCGCGTTCCAAGCGTGCTCCAGGATGCCGCGCTGGGTGGTGGCGCACTGGTGTACCAGGTCCATGGACCATTGTGCGCGTGCAAAAGGGTCCTTGCGGAACATGCCTTCTCCCGAACAGGGCGCGTCCAATACGATCAGATCGAACAGGCCTTCCAAGTGCACGAGGTCGGCAGGATCACTATTGCTGACCACGGTATTGGGAAGTCCCCACTTCCACAGGTTCTCCTGCAGGATCGTCGCCCTGCGGCGGTCCACTTCGTTGGCCACCAGCAGCGATCCCGGTGTGAGCAGGCCGCGCAGGTGCGTGGTCTTGCCGCCCGGTGCGGCGCAGAGGTCCAGTGCCACCAGGTCGTGAGGCAGCATGCCCGTGGCCTTCAGCACGGGTTCGAGCAGCATGGATGAGGCTTCCTGCACATAGTAGGCCCCCGCATGGAGCAGGGGGTCAAAGGTGAAGGCGGGGCGCTCGGGGAGGTAGTATCCCGAGGCACACCAGGGCACGCGCTCGGCCACGGGCCGGAAGGGCTTGTAGGGGTTCACCCGGATACTGACGGGTGAAGGTCCCTCGAGCGATCGTTCGAGCGCGTCCAGTTCTTCGCCCAGTAAGGATGCAAGGGTGGAGCGCAACGCTGCGGGAAGCCCGGTGGGGGGGGCGGTATTCCGCGCCGGTCGCCAGGCCTTGGACCTGCTCATGCCGCCGTTCAGTGCACCAATGCGCCTTTGCGGAGCACGGTCTGTGCCCGATCGGGACCCAATGATACCAGCGTGATGGGGACGCCCACGGCCTGTTCGATCCTCGCCATGTAACGCTCCAGCGCTGGTGGTAGTGGTGCCTCGTGGTGCAGTTCGCCCCAGCCTGACATGTCCTCATACACGGGTTCAACGCCTGTGGTGATGTCGTAGGGCATGCGCTCGGTGTAGGTGCCGTTCACCTTGTAGCCGGTGCAGATCCGCACGGTGTCCAGTCCGTTCAGCACATCGGCCTTCATCATGGCCAGCTCGGTGATGCCGTTGATCATTACGGCGTAGTGCAGCGCGGGCAGGTCCAGCCAACCGCAGCGGCGTGCTCGGCCGGTGGTGCTGCCGAACTCGTGCCCGGCCTTGCGGATCTGCTCGCCCATGTCGTCATCCAGTTCGGTGGGGAAGGGACCACTGCCCACGCGGGTGCAGTAGGCCTTGAAGATCCCGGTAACGACGCCAATGCGATTGGGTGCCACGCCGAGGCCGGTGGAAGCGCCTGCGCAAATGGTGTTGCTGCTGGTGACAAAGGGGTAGGTGCCGAAATCAATGTCGAGCAGGGTGCCTTGTGCACCCTCGGCCAGCACACGCTTGCCTTGGCGCAGGGCCTGGTCCAGGTAGTGCTCGCTGTCCACCAGTTGCAGTTCGCGCAGCGTGCGCGCGGCATCCAGCCATTCGGCCTCGGCCTGTGCATCGGCACCTGGCTGTCCGTGCATGGCGAGCAGACGTTCATGTTTGCGCTTCAGCACGGTGTAGCGGTCCATCAGGTCGTGCCGTTCCAGATCGCCCACGCGAAGGCCATTTCGGCCGGTCTTGTCCATGTAAGTGGGGCCGATGCCTTTGAGCGTGCTGCCGATCTTGGCCTTGCCTTTCTCGGCCTCACTGGCGGCGTCCAAGGCGCGGTGCGTGGGCAGGATCAGGTGGGCACGGCGCGAAACGAGCAGGGTGGGACGCACGTCCACACCGGCATCGTCCAGGGCCTTCAATTCCTTGAGGAAAATGATGGGGTCGATGACCACGCCATTGCCCACCAGGTTGATGGTGCCTTCGCGGAACACGCCGCTGGGGATGGTGTGGAGCACGTGCTTGTGCCCCTCGAAGATCAGGGTGTGGCCGGCGTTGGGGCCACCTTGGAAACGCGCGATCACCTCGTACTGGGGGGCGATCACGTCCACCACCTTGCCTTTGCCCTCATCGCCCCATTGGGCGCCGAGCAATACGTCCATGCGGGCGGCCATGCGGATCAGGCGCCCACCTTGGCCACGGCCTCGGCGACCGTGGGGGTGATGATGAACACCGTGTCCAGCTTGGTCACGATGAAGAGCTGACGCACGCTGTGCGAAACGGCCGCCAGCAGGGTGTCGCCGCCAGCGTTGCGGGTGCGGGTGAGCACGTTGATCAGGATGTTCAGCCCCGTGCTGTTCATATACTGCAGGTCGCCCATGTCGAGCACCACGGTACTGGTGCCATCGGCGAGTTCGTCCTCCAGGGTGCTCATTAGGCGGTCGGCCTGTTGCTGGTCCATCAGGCGGCCGTGGAGGTGGAACACCTTGCAGTGTTGTTCCTTGGTCACGGACAGGTCAAAGGGGAGGCGTTCGGTCACGTTCATGGGGCGTTACGTTCATTGCGGCAGGCGCTGCAGATGCCGTGGATCAGCAGGGCATGGTGGGTCACTTGGAAGTCCATCACCTCGGACACGGTGTTGCGTACCTGCTGGATGCGCGGGTCGCAGAACTCCTGCACCTTGCCGCAGCGGACGCACACGGCATGGTCGTGCTGGTGGTAGGCGTGGGCCTTTTCGAACTGGGCCTGGGTGCCGTTGAAGCGGTGGCGTCGCACCAGATCGCAGTCCAGCAGCAGTTCCATGGTGTTGTAGAGGGTGGCGCGGCTCACTCGGTAGTTCTTCGACTTCATGCGACCGTAAAGCCGCTCGATGTCGAAGTGTCCGTCCTGGGCGTAGATCTCCGTGAGTATGGCGAAACGTTCGGGCGTTTTCCGGTGCCCCTTGCGTTCCAGGTACTCGCTGAAGATCTGCCGGACGTTCTCGCGTTGTTCGGCCACGGACATGGTGCAAATGTACACGCCACGGGGGTGGCGAACGAAGCCCTTTTCCGTTCGTGCAGGTTCAGTGGTCCACGCGCTCCACGATCCTTACGCCACGCACGCGCTTCAGCTTGTCCATCAGGGCGTTCAGGTGGTCCGTGTCATGCACATAGGCCTTCACCTTGCCTTCGAAGATGCCGTCATGGCTCTCGAAGCTGATGGCCCGCATGTTCACGTTGTGCTCATGGCTGATGATGGTGGTGATCTTGTTCACCAGGCCCACATCATCGATCCCGCTGAAGCGCAGCCCGGCGAGGAACTCCACACTGTCCTTGCCCTTCCAGCGGGCCTTCACGATCCGGTACGCGAAATTGCTCATCAACTGCACGGCGTTGGGGCAGTTCACGCGATGGATCTTGATGCCCTCGTTGAGGGTGATGAAGCCGAAAACATCGTCGCCGGCAATGGGATTGCAGCAGGGACTGAGATTGTAATCGATCTTCTGCAGGTCGTCGCCGATGAGCAGTGTGCTGTTCTTGTCGCCGCGGATCTCGGCCACCACCTCCTCGAGCGTCCGCTCATCGGGGGCATGCTTCACCTTGGGTAGGACCAGCCGTCCGTTCTTCACCTGCACCACCTGGCCGGTGCCACCGTCACCGATGTCCTCCAGAACGTGCTTGCCGCGTGCCACCTGGTAGTAGAGGTCCATGGCCGAGGTGGCGCGGAAATAGGCGATGAGCAGGTTGATGTTGGCCGCATCGACCTTGGCCCCCCATTTGCGTAATTGGCGTTGCACGGCCTCACGTCCCACCACGGCCAGCTTTTTCTTCTGGTCCCGCAGGGCCTGCTTGATCTTGTGGCGGGCCTTGGCCGTGGCCACGTAGTTCAGCCAATCCTCCTTGGGCTGTTGTTTCTTGGAGGTGATGATCTCGATCTGGTCCCCACTGCGCAGGGGCTGGCTCAGCGGCACCAGCTTGTGGTTCACCTTGGCACCGATGCACTGGCGGCCCACCTGGCTGTGGATGTCGAAGGCGAAGTCGAGCGCGGTGGCCCCGGAAGGCAGACTGCGCATGTCACCTTGTGGGGTGAACACCACGATCTCGTCGCTGAAGAGGTTCAGCTTGAAGTCGTTGACGAAATCGAGCGCGTTGGTGCTGGGGTCGTCCAGCACTTCGCGGATGCGGTTGAGCCAGGCATCCAGAGCTGAGGCATGATCGCCCTCATCCTTGTAGCGATAGTGCGCGGCCAGGCCCATCTCGGCCACTTCGTCCATGCGTAGGCTGCGGATCTGCACTTCCACCCATCTCCCACCAGGGCTCATCACTGTTGTGTGCAGGCTTTCGTACCCATTGGCCTTCGGAATGCTGATCCAGTCGCGCAACCGGTCGGGGTTGGGCTGGTAGTAGTCGGTCACAATGCTGTACACCTTCCAGCAGTCGGCCTTTTCCAGCTCGGGCCGGCTGTTCAGGATGATGCGGATGGCGAACACGTCGTACACCTCCTCGAAGGTGACATGCTTCTTGAGCATCTTGTTGTAGATGCTGTGCACGCTCTTGGGTCGCCCTTTGATCTCGTAGTCCAGTCCCTCGCGGTCCAGCGCCTGCTTGATGGGCAGGATGAAGCGGCTGATGAAGCGCTTGCGCACGGCCTCACCCTTCTTCAGTTTCAGGCTGATCTCGTTATACACGGTCGGCTCCTTGAACTTCAGCGACAGGTCCTCGAGCTCGGTCTTGATGTTGTAGAGGCCCAGCCGGTGGGCGAGCGGTGCGTAGAGGAAGAGCGTTTCGCTGGCGATCTTCAACTGCTTGTCGCGCGCCATGCTGTCCAGCGTGCGCATGTTGTGCAGGCGGTCGGCCAGCTTCACCAGGATCACGCGCACGTCCTGCGCCAGGGTCAGCAGCACCTTGCGGAAGTTCTCGGCCTGGATGCTGTCCGTGCCGAACTGCAAACCACTGATCTTCGTGAGCCCGTCGATGATGGTGGCCACCGTGGGACCGAACAGGTCCTTCACGTCATCCAGGGTGAGGTCGGTGTCCTCCACCGTATCGTGAAGCAGCGCAGCCACCACGCTCGTGGCGCCCAGCCCGATCTCCTCGGCACAGATGCGCGCCACGGCGATCGGGTGGTAGATGTAGGGTTCGCCGCTCTTGCGCCGCTGTTCCTTGTGGGCCTCCACCGCGATGTTGAAGGCCTTGCGGATCATCCGGTTCTCCTCGGCGGTGCGCTCGCCCTTGATGGCGCGCAACAGGCCACGGTAGCGTCGCAGGATCTCGGCCCGCTCCTTCACCAGGTCGATCTCGGGGTGTTTGGCCAAGGGCTTGTCCGTTCCTGCGTTCTGCACGGTGCTCATTCTCCGCGAAAGTTAGGTCGCTGAAGCACTAGATCGCGGGCAGCACTTTGCCGGTCACCTCGCCGAAGCCGATGCGCACGCCGTCCTTCGCGCAGTGACCGCGCATCACCAGCGTGTCGCCGTCCTGCAGGAACTTCCGCTCGGTGCCGTCGTGCATGGTCAATGGTCTGGTGCCTTTCCAGGTCAGTTCCAGCAGGCTGCCGTAGCTGTCGGGTGTGTCGCCGCTGATGGTCCCACTGGCCATCACATCGCCACAGCGCACGTTGCAGCCGTTCACCGTGTGGTGTGCCAGCTGCTGGGCCATGCTCCAGTACAGGTGCTTGAAATTGCTGCGGCAGATGGTGGTCTCTCGGCCATCGGGTGTGGAAATGGCGGCCTCCAACGCAATGTCGAAGTGGCGGTCGCCGCTGTGTTGCAGGTAGGGTAGCACGGGCGGGTCCTGTACCGGAGAGGCGACCCGGAAGGGCTCGAGCGCGTCGAGCGTCACCACCCAGGGGCTCATGCTGCTGCCGAAGTTCTTGCCCAGGAAGGGCCCAAGCGGTACGTATTCCCAAGCTTGTATGTCGCGCGCGCTCCAATCGTTGAAGAGCACCAGCCCGAAGATCTTTTCCTCGGCTTCCGCAGTGGTGATGTGCTGGCCCAAGGTGTTGCCCTCGAAGGTGATGAAGGCCACCTCGAGCTCCATGTCCAACTGGCGCGTAGGGCCGAACTCGGGAGCGGCATCGGGCGCAGGTTTATACTGGCCCTTGGGACGGTGTATCGCGGTGCCGCTCACCACGATGCTGCTGGCGCGGCCATGGTAGCCCACGGGCAGGTGCAGCCAGTTGGGCAGCAGGGCGTTGGCCGGGTCGCGGAACATGCAGCCCACGTTGTAGGCATGCTGGCGGCTGCTGTAGAAATCGGTGTAGTCGCCGATGCGCACGGGCAGGTGCAGGGTCACCTGGTCGGCGGGCAGCAGGGCATCCTCGCGCAGGCTGTTGTTGTCGCGGAAGGTGGGGTTGTCATGGCGCAGCAGTTCGCTCAGGCGCTGGCGCAGGGCGCGTACGGCCGGGCGTCCCCCGGCCATCAGGTCGTTGAGCTGCGGGGCCAGGAAGGCTTCACGCGCGATGCCCAGGCCATCGAGCAGGCCGGCCTCAGCGAGCACGCTCAGGTCCACCACGCGGTCGCCGATGCGCGTTACAGGCAGGGGCGGCTCACCGTTCCAGCTTCCAATGCCGAAGGGCAGGTTCTGGAGGGGGAAGTCGCTATCGGTGGCAACGGGTATCCAGGAGCGGAGCGCGGGGTCGTTGGCGGGCAGGTGCATCTTCGGGAAATGGGGCTGAATGCACCGCGAAAGTACCGCCCACCGGATATTACGTCGGAACCGATGTCCTCACCTCATTCCTTGATCCATTTGCCGCTGCTAAGCACCAAGCCATCCGCATCGACCAACGTGTACACGTAAAGTCCGGAGGTCAAATTGGACATGTCGACGCTTGTGGTCCTTGTGTAAATGGTCACGGACCTGACGTCCCTGCCACTGATCTCGGTGATCCGTAGTGTCAACGGCCGTTGTTCAGGCCCATCAAGGGTCAGCGTCAGGGTAGTGTTACCTGGATTGGGATGCACACTGACCACGTACTTGTTCGAACGCTCCGCAAGTCCTGTCGAGCACGCGGTCGGGGGCAACTTCTGGATCCAGCCATCAAAGAGGGGTTGAGGTGCGTTCAGGTCCATGCGACCACCCATGAGAAGGAAGCCTCCGTCAGCGGTGGGTTTGATCCTGTCCAGAAAGTAATAGGCGTTATCGGCAAAGCCATCCACGATGCCGGAACAAAGAAGGTTCAACGCCGTGTCGAGCTTGAAATACTCGATCCGGTTCGGGAAGGTGGGCATGAACGGTGATGGCGGTCCAATAAAGAAGTTGGCCATCCTCGCGAACAACACTTCGTCCTCGCCGATCAAGGCAGACCCACCATAGCCACCAGGATAGTAATGGTCGAATTCCATCTCGGGCAGGAAGTGGCTTATGTATCGACCTTGGCGGTCGAGCTTTTGAATGACCGCATGTTGTCCGTTTGCTGCATTCCCGCTAACGATAAGTCTGCCTGAGGGAAGAGCATGTACATGCAAGGCCGCCTTGACGACTGCGTTTGAAAGGATCGTATCCAAGCTGCCGTCGTAAGGTCCAGCAATGAAGCGCCCCTGCACTTCGAGTGAAGGTCCATGGAGCCTGTAGTAGGTCGCTTTTTGTTCAACATGGTTGAATGGGGATCCTTCACAAGCGATCAACAATGTATCCCCATCCAATTGGATCACATCGCGGGCTGCGAAAAGAAAGGTGCCAGGTAATGTCCGACTGGTAAGCGAGTCGGCATTTGGGGAAATACGATAGATGATGGACTTGTCTATTGCTGAAGGTGCTCCTATGGTTCGTCCTTAGGCTGCGATGACCACATTGCCATTCGGCTCTATGCAGGCATTATCGACATTAGCAAACTCCACGTTCGGGAACATGAATCGGTTCGAGTCGATCGGTACGCCGTTCTCGTCCAGTATGTGGTCATAGCAGAGGTATTGCCCAGAAATGTTCTTTAACGTGCCCATGGCATGGAACCTCCCGTTCACCGGGTCATGCAGCAGTACCGAAATATCCGCGGAAATGGTGCTGGACCAAAGCTGTCGAGTTTCCAGTAACTGGCCAGCTGGGCTTAGCAGACTTACACGTGCTTCGGAGTTCGTTCCCAATGAACCCCAGAAGTGAACATTGGTGGTGAGGTAACCATCGCCCCTTGGCACGCAGTCCGTGACCCTGATGTTCTGTCCTGTGTTAGGTATCACCAAGGACCAACTGTCCTGTCCCATGGCAACCACCACAGGGAAGTACAGGAGTAGACAGAAAAGTGGCCTCGTACTGTAATAGATAGGAATTGATGCTCTCATGGGTCTTCGACAGAAGTTTATAGATGAGTGCCATCAAGCTACCCCCGCTCACGGACAGACACGCAACAGATCGTTGGTGGGCAGCAATTCGCCACAACGTCGCGGATCGAGCATGTCCGGGCTTACCAAGGTGATGCCGGCGGGCAGGCAGTCCGTGGGCGGGTGGCGCACTACGCGCAGGGGTGCCGTTAGTCGAAGGGTGTTGCCCGAGGTGGTGGTGGCCTGCACGCTGACCAGGTAGAATCCCGTAGGGGCCATCGTGCCATCGGCCAGCCGTCCATCCCATCCGCCGAAGCCGGTGTGGCTGAACACCGGTCGCAGTCGCGCATCGCGCACGCCGAACTGCACGGCGGTCACGTTGTAGGTGGTCGGCGTGAAAAGGTCGTTGATGCCGTCCCAGTTCGTGGTGATCACATTGGGCATCATCAGGCAGGCACTGTCGATGTGGGTGTGCCAGGCATGATCCGCTGCCATGGGTGGCGCATGTTCCGGCCGGCAACCTGCAAGGCCGATCAGGAGCACGCACGCAGCATGCAGTAGCGGAATGACACGCAACATGGTCCCGAAACTACGCGGAACGGCCCTTACTGTGCAGGCGTTGCCTTCGCCTTTCCCCCACCGAAGCCGAACTGCCCGCCCAGGACCAAGGCGTTCTGTACGAACCAGAAGTGCTGGCTGGCCTGGTCCTCGGGGTTGCCGGTGGTGAGCACATGCGGAAGGTCGATCCAGCCGCCGCGCAGCGTGTTGCGGATGAAGAGGTGGCGCAGGAAGGTGAAGTGCAGGCCCAGTTGCGCGCCCACACCGATACCGGCGATGTTGAACCGGTTGTTGATGCCTTCGCCAAAGAGCCTTACATCGGTGCGGGGGATCACCGGACCGGCGTGCATGCCCTCGAACACGCGCAGCCGGAAACGGCCGTCGGACGTGGACCACAGCGCATCATAGTGGTCCACATCGATGCAGAGGAGGTTGAGGCCGTCGGTGTGCTCGTAGGTCAGGAAGTCGGTGGTCAGCTTCACGTCGTTGCTGCCTTCCTGCGTGGCGTATTGCGGCGAACAGCTTTCGTTCACGTAGCCGTCCATCCGTACGGTCTGGTCGGCCTGCATCACGTACTTCATGTGGTCCAGGCCCAGGGAAATGCTCCAGTTATCCTTGAAGTACCAGCCCAGCCGATAGTTGTACTGGGGGATCCAGATGCTGGAGGGTGAGAAGTAGACCGATGTCGAGAAGTCGCTGGGCCGGTCGCTGGCCGTTACATGGCGCAGCGTGAAGTCGTGATCGGGGCCTTTCAGGTGGATGTCGCTCCAACTGTACCACGCGCGGTTGTAGCCCCAGTAGGCGAAAAAGCGGCCCTTGTCGTGCTGGGCGTTCACCAGGCTGGTCAATGACGGCAAGAGGAGCAGGAGGAGCAGCGTGCGGCGCATGGCTCAGGTCCAGCTGAAATCGGCGGTGCGGGGCAGGTGGTCCAGCGCATCCACGGCCAGGTCAGGTGGCGTGGTCAATTTGCGCAGGCGGGTGTCGATCCAGGCACCTTCAATGATCAGCGTGGCGCAATAGGTGCCATCGGCCTTGGTGAAGGTGTGGGCGAAGGAGAACCGGGCATGATCGCGCGACAGGCCGCGCAGCGATAGGTCCACATACACCTCATCATGCAGCCCGATCTCCCGACGGAAGGTGCACTCCTCCCGGAAGATCACCGGGCCGAGGTGTTGTTCTTTCATCAGCGCCATGGTGATGCCCACACTGGCCAGGGCCTCCATGCGTTGCTGGGCGCACAGGTCGTAGTACACGCTGTGGCGCAGGTGGAAGTTGGCATCAATGTCCGCCCAGCGCAAATTCAGCCGGGTACGGAAAGGGGAGTAGCCGTCCATGGATGTGCAAAGGTACCGCTCACCGCCGGTGGGGTCAGTGCGGCAGGTGGTCCTTCACTGCTCCGTAGGCCCAGGTGCCGGCAATGGCACTGGCAATGGTGACCAGGAATACCGGATACCCGGCGCCCACCAAGGTGAACATCGGCCCGGGGCAGGCACCGGTAAGCGCCCAGCCAAGGCCGAAGATGGTGCCCCCGATAATGTACCGGGGCCAGGTACGCTGCTTGTCCTGGAACAGGATGGCGTTGCCGTAGAGGTCCTTCATGCGCCAGTACTTGATGATGGCCGTGCCGATGGCGCCCAGTACCACGGCGCTGCCGATCACGCCGTACATATGGAAGCTCTCGAAGCGGAACATCTCCTGGATGCGGTACCAGCTGATCACTTCCGCCTTGGTGAACATGATGCCGAACACCACGCCGAGCCCGATGAACTTGAGGTGTTTCATCATCTAAAGGGCGAGTATGTGCGGCAGCAACAGCCACGTGACCGTGAGCCCGCCAATGAAGAATCCGATCACCGCCACCAACGAGGGCAACTGCAGGTTGCTGAGGCCGCTGATGGCATGGCCGCTGGTGCAACCGCCGGCGTAGCGCGAACCGAAACCCACCAGGAACCCGCCGCCCACGATGAGGATGAGGCCGCGTGCGGTGAGCAACTGTTCCGGGCCGAAAAGCTCGGTGGGCGCGATCCCTGTGGCCCAGCTGTGTAATCCGTTCGCTTCGGCCCAGCCGGTGAAGGCGGGCGCCAGGTCCGGAGGCGTGGGCGAGGCGAGCCAGGTGCTGCCGATGAACCCACCGATGAGCGCGCCCAGCACGAAGAGCAGGTTCCACAGTTGGGTGTGCCAGTCGAACCGGAAGAAGGGGATGCGCTTGCCGGCGCCCAGCATGCTGCACGCCGCATGCAGCGTGGCGCTGATGCCGAAGCTCTTGCCGAACCACAGCAGCATCAGGTAGACCGCTGCGATGATCGGTCCGGCCACGTACCAAGGCCATGGTTGGCGAAGGAATTCGAGCACGCTCATTTCACGCGGATGGTGAGGATGGGGATCTTCAGGCTCTTCACCAGATCGAGGCTTACGCAGCCCTTGATCAACCGGCTGAAGCCACTGCGTCCATGGGTCCGCATGGCGAGCAGGTCGCCGCCGTGGAGTTCGGTCCATTGCAGCACGCCTTCTTCCACGCTGGGGGCCTTCACCACATGCTTGCTGTAACGGTGCAGGTGGTTCTCGGCGGCGAAACGGTCCATGTGGGCGCGGACCTCCTCCACGGGCAAGGTGTCCTTTGGGATGTTCACGCGGAGCAGTTCAACAGTGCTGCCGGCCAGGTCGTGGAAGTCGCGGAGGATGTCGAAGTACTGGTGGTCGCGGGTGAAGGCATTGGCGAAGATGATCCGGTGCACGGACTGCCCGGTATGTTCGGCCTTCAGCGAGAGCACCGGGATGTCCGCCCGGCCGATAAGGTGTTCGACCAACAGGCCCACGAGCCGGTCGCGTATGGAGTCGCCGCCTTTGGTACCCACCACCAGCAGGTCGATGGAGAGCTCGCTCACGGTCTCCAGGATGGCATCGGCTATGCCGCCGTAGCGCAGGCGTGTCACCACCGGCACATCCACCTGTGCTGCCCACTGCTCCAAGGCCTTGGTGCTGCGCTCTCCGGCCTTCAGGTAGGGCATCACGTCCATGGTTCCGTCGTCCACGGGCACGCCTTCCGTGTTCACCGCCATGCCGCCCGGCACCGGCACCACGTTGAGGCCGTAGACCGTGCCGCCAGTGTGTTTGGCCAGCCTTGCCGCTGCTTTCAGGGCGTAGCTCGAAAGTGGACTGAGGTCCGTGGGGACAAGGATCCGCCGCATGGGCGCCAAGTTGCCCCAACTTCGTCAATGGCGGACTGACCTCCGTCAGGAAGTGGACGCTGTGTCCTCAGGCCTTCACGCTCCAGCCGTACAGGGGCTTCAGGCGCATCATGCCGTTCACCTGGAAGCGGATGCGGCGAAGTTCCTCGTCGTCGTTGGGGTGGCGCAGGGCATTGTCGATCAGTTCCACGATCTGCCGGCAATCGTTCTCCTTGAGGCCGCGCGTGGTGATGGCCGCCGTGCCGATGCGGATTCCGCTGGTCACGAAGGGGCTCTTGTCGTCGAAGGGCACCATGTTCTTGTTCACGGTGATGTGCGCTTCGCCCAGTACGCGCTCGGCCTCCTTTCCGGTGATGCCTTTGTTGCGCAGGTCGATGAGCATGCAGTGGTTGTCGGTACCGCCGCTCACCACGTTGTATCCCTTGTCCATCAGGGCCTTGGCCAGGGTCTGCGCGTTGGCGATCACCTGTTTGCCATAGCCCTCGAAGGCAGGGTCGAGCGCTTCGCCGAAGGCCACGGCCTTGGCCGCGATCACATGCTCCAGCGGGCCGCCCTGTGTGCCGGGGAACACGGCCCCGTCCAGCACGGCGCTCATCATGCGCACCTCGCCCTTCGGGGTGGTCAGGCCCCAAGGGTTGGGGAAGTCCTGGCCCATCATCATCAGGCCACCGCGGGGACCGCGCAATGTCTTGTGCGTGGTGGTGGTCACCACATGGCAATGGGGCAGGGGGTCGTTCAGCAGCTTGGCGGCGATGAGGCCTGCGGGATGGCTCACATCGGCGAGTAGGATGGCCCCGACCTCATCGGCAATGGCACGGAAGGCGGCATAGTCCCAATCGCGGCTGTAGGCGCTGGCCCCGCAGATGATGAGCTTCGGCTTTTCGGCCAGGGCCTTTTCGCGCACCTTGGCCATGTCCACCAGGCCGGTGGCCTGTTCCACCCCATAAAAGGTGGCGCGGTAGAGTTTGCCGCTGAAGTTCACGGGGCTGCCGTGGGTCAAGTGGCCACCATGGCTCAGATCGAAACCGAGGATGGTGTCGCCGGGCTTCAGGCAGGCCAGCATCACGGCCGCATTGGCCTGCGCGCCGCTGTGGGGCTGCACGTTGGCCCACACCGCACCGAAGAGCTTCTTCACCCGCTCAATGGCCAGGTTCTCCACAGCATCCACGTGCTCGCAGCCTCCGTAGTAGCGCTTTCCGGGTAGCCCTTCGGCGTATTTGTTGGTGAGCACCGAGCCCATGGCCTCCATCACCGCCTCGCTCACGTAGTTCTCGCTCGCGATCAGCTCCAGCCCGATGGTCTGGCGCCATTTCTCCTGTTCAATGACGTCGAAGACCGCGGTGTCGCGTTGGTTGCTCATGATGGTGAAGGATCGGGGCCGCACGTTGCGGACCGTCCAAAGGTAGCCGCGCGCAGCTATTCGGACCGCCGGTCTGGCAACAGCGCGGCCGCCCAGAGCAGGAAGAGCACTACCGGGTATTGCAGCAGGTGCAGCAGCTTCACCGATACGCCATAGAGCGGTGGTAGCTGGGCGGACAAGGCCTGCAGGACCAGGGCGAGCGCTCCCACGGCACCGAACCCGATCACCAGCGCCGTGCGGTACCGGTGGTCGCCGAAGACCAGCCGCGCCATGCCGATGCACAGCACCAGCATACTGGCGCTCATGGCCACGGCCAAGGCCCACTTCAGGCGTATCAGAGCGCCCAGGCCAAGCCCTTCGGTCCACCCGCGGAACAGGGAGTGGGCGTAGGACACGGTGCGGTGGTGCTCCACGAAGTCGATCTGGTAGTTCAGGTTCACCAGCAGGAAATCGCGAACGGCACCCAGCGCCACGGCAATGGCCAGGATCAACAGGATGCCGATACGCCGCCGGGTCATGCGGGTCGGGCCTTCGGCGTGGTGGGCGCGAACCGCTTCACCCAGATGGCCCAGAGCAGGAACACCCAGCCATAGACCACTACATAGAAGGTGTAGTCGTGGTTGAAGGTGAGCAGTTCATAGTCGTACCGCGCCACGATCACCAGTACCACGATGCGTAGCACGTTGATGAGGTGGATGGAGATCAGGCCCGCGGCCCCGAACCAGAGCTTGTGGCGCCAGGGACCGGGGTAGGCGGCCAGGAAGATGAGGTAAACGGCGAACAGGCTCACGCCGTTGCAGGGGTCGCCGATCCAGAGATGGCTGCCACCCTGGATGCCGATGTAGCGGTTGCTGTCGAACTGCGGCTCGGGCAGCAGGGCGTAACCAAGTGCCTCCAATGTGCCACCGGATAGCAACATCAGGTTGTCGATCACCGCGCGATCAAGCGTTCCGAGGGGATGAAGCACGAGTTCGTACAGCAGGTACCAACCCAGGTAGAGCAGGGCGGCAACAAGAAAGAAGAGGACCACGGGGTCGCGCTTCGCCACCCGGGGGGTGGGAAGAGGGGACATCACTTATCGGAGTTGGCGGAGCGACGCAGCTCCATGGCCTTTCGGCCGCCCAGCAGGGCACCGGCCGTGATCAACGCGCCAATACCACCATCGATCGGGATGCAGGGCGGGGGCCAGCAGGGGGGCGGACCTCCACCTGGCTGGGCCAGTGCGACCAGCGGACCGACCACAAGGGTCAAGGTCAGGAAGAGACGGAAAGGTCGGAACATGATGGGTTGGCCAGAAAACAATTGCGCCAAACTTAACACAATTGGCCGGACCGCGAGGAACGTGCTCTTCAACAAGTTATCCACCGACACCAGCACTTTGTTCCGATCGTCGGACCATCGGTCCGCCTATATTTGCCCGTCCCGGCCACGACGACCTATTGCCGGGGTAGTGGGCCCGCTTGTTCGTGGGGCCGATCCGTTCAATGGCCTCACCCAAACCCCAGCAGCGCGGCAGTATTATCGACGCAAAGGACCTGCGTCAGTACCTGCGCATCGCTTCCAAGAACTGGTATTTCGTGGCCGTGGCGCTGGTGCTTTCCGGCGTGTTGTCGTACCTCTACAGTTATAAGTTGCCTGATATCTACGGGGCTACCACCCAGGTGCTGCTCAAGGATAACGAGGTGTATGACTACCAGACCTCGATGTACAAGAGCCTGGGCTATGTGGGGGCCTACGGCGACATCGTGAACCAGAAGCGGGTCCTCACCTCCTACGACCTGGTGAACGCCACGCTCGATCGCCTCGATTTCGATGTGTCCTATTTTATTGTTGGGCGTTTCAAGACCTCCCAGGTATACGCCACACAGCCGTTCACGGTGGAGATGGACGTGTTCAACGGCAAACTGTATGAACGCCCCATTGACCTGCGGATCATAGACACCAAGCGCTACTCGATCAGTTACGACCTGGGAGGGGCCATCGTCACCAAGGAGTATCCCTTCGACCAGACCGTTCAGGAACCGGAGTACTCGTTGAAGGTGGTGAAGTCGCCCTATGTGAACGAGCAGACCATCAACACGCTGGCCGCCACCGATTACCAGTTCGTCCGCCATGAGCGTTCGGCGCATGTGAAGCGCTGCATCGAGCGGATGAAGGTGCAGAACCATGACTACACCACCATTCTGGAGGTGACCATGGAGGACGAGGTGGCCATCCGGGCCAAGATGTTCCTGGATACCCTCTCCAATGTGTATATCCAATACACGCTACAGAGCGAGTTCGACATCAACGAGAACACGCTGGGCTACATCGACAAGCAACTGGCCGAGGTCACGGTGATCCTGGAGCAACACGAGGGCGAACTTCAGAACTACAAGGAGAGCAAGGATATCATCGACCTGCCGCGTGAGGAGAGCCTCTTCTTCAACGAAATGGTGCGCTTCGACAACCAGAAGCGCCGCATGGAGTTGGACATCCAATCCCTGGACGCGCTGGAGGATTACGTGTTGAACAGCGACGATGAGCGGCTGCTCCCACCGGCCACGTTCATCATGGAGGATGCTTTCTTGAGGTCCACCCTGAGCGAACTGTATGATCGGCAGCTACAGCGCAACCGGATGCTCTTCCAAGGCACGCCATACAACCTCAGCATTCAGCAGCTCGATTCCACCGTGCAGTACATCCGGGGTAATCTGCTGGGCTACATCAAGAACACGCGTAACGCTCTGCGGGGAAAGATCCACGACGTGGAGATGCAAGTGGCCGATTACGAATCCATGCTGCGCAGCCTTCCCAAGAGCCAGCGGGACATCCTCCAGATCCAGCGTCGCGTGCAGGTGAACGAGAAGATGTACCTGTTCCTTCTGGAGAAACGAGCGAGCACCGTGATCGCACGGGCCGGCATCATTCCCCAGACCAAGGTGATCGAAAGCGCACGATCACTGGGCGTGGTGCGGCCCGATAAGGCCCGCATTTTCTACACCTTTACCCTCGGTGGGCTCATTATATCCATGCTCGTGGTATTCGTGCGGGTCATGTTCTACGACCGCATCGAGAACATGGACCAGCTCAAGGAACTGACCGCGCTACCCATCTACGGCGAGGTGATCGTGAGCGAGAAGGCCGAGGAGAACTATGTGGTGGTGGACAGCGACCCCAAGGCGGCCATCACGGAGAGCTTCCGTACGGTGCGCACCAACCTGGAGTACATCCCCAGCCCCGAGGGCCGTGGCAAGGTGGTGATGACCACCAGCTACCGCCCCAACGAGGGCAAGACCTTCTGCTCGGTGAACCTGAGCGCCATCCTCGCCAAGGCGGGCAAGCGTGTGCTGCTGCTGGAGCTCGACCTGCACAAGCCCAAGGTGGGCGCAGGCCTGGGCATGTCCAGCACCTCCGGCCTCAGCAACATCCTCATCGGCAAGGCCCAATGGCGCGATTGTGTGCTGCACACCCAGTTCGAGCACTTCGATGTACTGCTGGCCGGCCCCACGCCCCCCAACGCCTCTGAGCTCATCCTCAGCAAGCATCTGGAGAACCTGTTCCGCGAG
>Ga0068877_10000707_pt1 | contig 28526 bp, 26 predicted proteins | sample NOAtaG_FD_66437 | JGI IMG/M metagenome (GOLD analysis project Ga0068877, IMG submission 66437) | Freshwater lake microbial communities from Lake Erie, under a cyanobacterial bloom - NOAA_Erie_Diel6S_1000h metaG | ecosystem: Environmental > Aquatic > Freshwater > Lake | place: USA: Ohio, Lake...
GACCATGATGTTGACGCGGAGCTCGCGGTCAAACTTCTGGAAGGTCTGCTCGGCGGCGCGGTGCTTCTCTTTGGCTTCGTTCATGGTTGAGCGGAGTTCTTCGATGGTGGCCTTGGTCGGACGTGGGTTGAAGTACTTGCCGCGGCCGTCACGGGCGTCCTGGAGCTCTTGCTCGGAGCGTTCGAACTCGCGTTTGGCCTGCTGGGACTTCTCTTTAGCTTCAGAGTGGGAGCGTTCGAGCTCTGAGCGGTCGAGCGGGCTGACGCTCTCGACGGTGATCTTGTGGGTGTCGCCCTTCTGAACAGCGGACTCGGGCTTTGCGGTCGACTTGCCGGTGCCTTCGGCGAGTTTCTTCTTCAGCTCGGCGTTCTCGGCGCGGAGGCGGAGGAGCTCTTCGCGGAGCAGTTCGACTTCCTTCTTCAGACCCGCGTCGTCGCGGAGATTCGAGACTTCGGCCGTGGCGTTCTGGGCCGGGATGGTGAGCAGCCCGGCGGCGAGAACGAGCGAAGCGGCGAGGGTGGAGGTGAGGATGCGAGAACGGTGCTGGTGCGTGTTCATGGATGGAAAATACAGCGCCGCGGGGAAGCTCGTCAAGCTCGTGCGCGTGATGGGTGTGTGAACGTGTTTTGGTACGATTGTTTGATTGAAGAATGTTGGGTGAAGGCAACTTCGGATGGGCATGAGGTGTTGGTTGATGTGGATTGTCGATTGGCTGGGGTGGGTATGGTTGAAGGATGACGAGCAACTCACGGCTGATCATCTCGGCGGTTGAGGGGGAGTTTGCGCGGTATCGACGGCTGGCGGAGGGCGCGGCGGCGCAGTTGACCTTTGAGCAGATGCGGGTGGCCTTGGACCCTGAGGTGAACTCGGTGGCGGTGATCATGAAGCATGTCGGGGGGAATCTGCGATCGCGGTGGACGGACGCGCTGACGACCGACGGCGAGAAGCCCTGGCGCGATCGTGACGGCGAGTTTGTCGACGACTTTGCTTCGCGGCAGGAGATCGAGGCGGCGTGGAGAGCCGGGTGGGACGTGCTTGAGACGGCGCTGCGCGGGTGGACGGATGAGGATTTGGGGCGGGAGTTGAAGATCCGTCGCGAGCCGCACACGTTGATGATGGCGTTGCAACGGTCGGTGACGCACTGCGCGTACCACAGCGGGCAGATCGTGCAGACGGCGCGGGTGATCGCCTCGCGGGCGGGGCTTGATTGGGAAACGCTCACGGTCGCACGCGGAGGTTCGGCGGCGTTCAACTTGACGAAGGGAATGGACAACAACAACGCGTCGCATTGAAACACGGTCGATCGGGCGTGCGAACAGACTGTCAGGACAGGGAGCATCTGTATGAAGCAACCCCGATGGATCGGCATGCTGGTAGGTTTCGCGATGCTCGTCGCCGCGGTATTTGGTTGCGCCGGTGGTGGGGGCGGTGCAGGGGTGTTTGCTTGTGGTGGTGATTCGTGTGTGGGATGAGGTGATCGGCTTTCCACAACAAAGAGGCGAGCGCTACGCTCACCTCATGTCCATTCCACCTGATCAACTGATTGTTCGTTCACAAATGCTCAGTGCGCTGGCGATGCTCGAAGAGTGCGTCACGCTGTGCCCGGATTCGCACTGGGACGAGAAGGTGGGCGTGTACCCGTTCTGGCAGGTGGTCTACCACACGCTGTGCTTTGTTGATTGCTATCTCACGAGCGACAACGACGCGTTCGCCCGTGAGGTCGGAGCGAGGTCGGCGTGGACGATTAACCCGCAGCCAAAGGGCATGCTGGAGTTTGAAGAGGAGTATCCCAGCCGCCGATTCACGCGTGATGAGATGGTGTGGTACGTCGGTTTCTGTCGGGAGAAGATCACGCGGGTGATCGGCGGCGAATCGGCGGAGGTTCTGGCCGGTGCTTCGGGGTTCTCGTGGCTGAAGTTTTCACGAGCGGAGCTTCACGTGTACAACCTTCGGCACTTGGCCCATCACACCGGACAACTGACGGCCTCGCTGCGGCGCGGCGGGGTTGAGACGAAGTGGGTCAAGGCGATGCCGCTGCGGTGAAGCTCGGATAGAATGCGCGTTGGATGGAATGCTCGCTCGCTTCGGGGCGCGGCCGGTTCGGCTTTGGTGAGCCGGATGACAGGCCGCTGAGATGCACCCGTGGAACCTGAACCGGGTCATGCCGGCGGAGGGAAAGCGTGATGACGATGGACGCGAAGGGCCTCTCGGCCGACCCGCTGCACATTCTGCTTGAGCACAACCGCTGGGCGACCGAGCGGGTGTTGACGTTTTGCGAGGAGCTCAGCGAGGCGCAGTTCAATGAGCGGTTCGACATCGGGCCCGGCTCGCTGAACAACACCCTGACGCACATCGTCGGCGCGATGCGGCGCTGGGCGGATCGGATTGATGGGCGAGTGCTGCGCCCGACGATCGAGGTGCCCGAGGGGAGCACGTGGACGTTCTTTGGCGGGCCCGATCAGGGGCCCAGGCCCGAGGTGCCGCGACGCTCGCCGAGTGAACTCAAGCGGTTGCTCGATGAGGCGGCGGCGGACCTCCGATCGGTGGCGACGCGGTGCGTGCAGCGCGGGCTGGGGACGGAGTTTGTGGTGCACTTCGGCAGCAAGGTCTACCGCTTCAGCTATGCCGGTGCACTGACGCACGTGACGACCCACGGCATGCACCACCGCGCGCAATGCCTGAACATGCTGCGAAAACTGAACGCGCCGTGCATGTCGCGGCATGATGTGGAGATCGGGGTGATCGATTGGCAGGCGGAAGTGGAGACGGGGGAGTTGAAGGCGCAGCGTTGACGTGTCGGAGAGATCAGTCGGATTGTGTAATGCGAAATGTACACGCCGCCCGGTGCACGCCGGGGCGTGTTTGAGAATGAAAGAAAGTTGAACCATGACCATGAACGCGAAGACCAACGGCAGCATGACCACCGCGACGAGCAACGGCTTGAACGGGCACCACGCGAAGACCAACGGCGCGGCGCACGGCGAGGGTGTTGCTCGGTCGTACACCCTGCCGCTCCGCGGCGCGCTCAACCCGGCTTCGACGCCCGAGGTGACCACGCCCGGCTCGTTCGCCAATGCGCCGGACCTTGGCGGGGCGATGATGTTCTCAAGCCCGGATACGCCCGGGATGCCTTCGCCGAGCGGCAAGACGGCGTGGGACTTCCTGCCCAGCGGTTGGAGCGTGGTGGACCTTGGGCCTGTGGGTGATGCGTTGTCGATGCGTGACGACCCGGCCTTCATGCCCGCGCCGAAGAATGTGAGCGAACAGACGTGGACGCCGAGCTTCGGTGTCGGCGGCGGGAGCGCCGATGCGCCGTCGTCGTTCCTGGATCCGAAGAGCTTTGTGCCGTTTGTTGCCGGGTGTGTGAGCCGGGATTGGACGGGGCAGGTGGAATCGAAGAACCCGCACGTCGCGTCGCACTTGCGTGCTTCGCTCAGCGCGGCGAAGGGGTGCGCCAACTGTCTGGGTGAGACGATGATGTTCGTGGAGTTCAACACCACGCCGGGGAGCACGCGTGCCTCGCGGCGGTTGCGCGTGATTTATCCGAAGGGCTTTGTGCCGGTCACGCAGCTCGAGCATGCTCGGCTGGGGATCATCACGCCGCAGATGCAGCGTGTGGCGCAGCGCGAGCCGCACCTCTCGCCCGCGATGGTGCGCGACGAGGTGGCGGCGGGGCGGATGGTGATCCCCGCGAACATCAACCACCTTTCGCACAAGCTCGACCCGATGTGCATCGGGCGCGCGAGCAAGACGAAGGTGAACGCGAACATGGGCGCCAGCCCGGTTTCGTCGGGGACGCACGAGGAGGTTGAAAAGCTCAAGTGGGCCGAGAAGTGGGGCGCGGACACGGTGATGGACCTCTCCACCGGCGGCGATCTTGACGCGACCCGAGCGGCCATCACCAGCAACGCCTGCGTGCCGATCGGGACGGTGCCGATCTACTCGATGATCATCGGCAAGAAGATCGAGGACCTGGACTGGGCGACCATCGAGGCGAGCCTGCACCACCAGGCGAAGCAGGGCGTGGACTACTTCACCATCCACGCGGGCGTGCGCAAGGCCCACCTGAAGCTCGTGAAGAACCGACTCATCGGCATCGTCTCGCGCGGCGGCTCGCTGCTGGCGAAGTGGATGCTTGTGCACAATCAAGAGAACATCATGTACACGCGCTGGGAGGAGATCTGCGACATCCTCCGCGACTACGACGTGACGTTCTCCATCGGCGACGGGTTGCGCCCGGGCGGGCTGGCCGACGCGACCGACGCGGCGCAGCTCGCGGAGCTTGAGACGCTGGGCGAGCTGACCGAGCGTGCGTGGCGGCGCGGGGTGCAGGTGATGATCGAGGGCCCGGGGCACGTGCCGTTCGATCAGATCGAGTACAACGCGAAGCTGCAGCGGTCGCTGTGCCACGGCGCGCCGTTCTATGTGCTGGGCCCGCTGGTGACGGACATGTTCCCCGGGTACGACCACATCACCTCGTGCATCGGCGCCACGAGCATCGCCTATCACGGTGCGGCGATGCTGTGCTATGTCACGCCCAAGGAGCATGTGGGCCTGCCCAAAAAGGACGACGTGAAGCAGGGGTGCATCGCGTACAAGATCGCGGCCCACGCCGCGGACGTGGCCCTGGGCATCCCCGGCACGCGCGACCGCGACGACGAGCTGACGAAAGCCCGCGCGGCTCTGAACTGGGAGAAGCACTTTGAACTCAGCTTCGACCCCGACACCGCCCGCGCGTACCACGACGAGGACCTCGACGTCGATACCGACTTCTGCGCCATGTGCGGGCACGATTGGTGCAGCGTGCGGATCAGCAAGGAGATCCAGGAGTTCGCCAGCGGCAAGGCCGAGGGCTTTGAACGCGTCGGCGCGGGCGGCAAGCTCGGCGCACCGGTGAAGTCCGCGGCCCTCACGCCCGAGCAGCAGGAAATCCTCAGCAAACGCGGCGTGCTGTCGCCCGAGGAAATCCACAAGCTGGCCAGCAAGACGAAGAAAGCACTCGGCGCCGAAAAGATCGGCGAGAAGGCGTCGTGCCACAGTGATTACGTGGACCCCGAGACGGCGAAGAAAGTTCAGAGCGAAAAGCTTGGCGGCGGTGGGGGTGTGATGGTGCAGCTCGATGTGCGCCCGGCGTTGGGGATCAGCAAGGAGGATCGGGTGGTGTGAGTGGGTCAACGGAGCGATCAATCGCGGCCGACGGGTGGTTCATTGCTCTGTCGGTTGCTGGTGGTTCTCCGTTTGTTTCTCCATGTCTATTCGTTCAGTCCATCACGTCGCGATCATCTGCTCCGACATTCATCGTGCGAAGCGGTTTTACGTCGCGGCCCTCGGGCTGAGCATCGTGCGCGAGGTCTATCGCGCCGAGCGGGCCTCGTGGAAGGTGGATATCGCTCTGCCCGACGGCACGCAGATCGAGCTGTTCACGTTTGAGAAGGACCCGAAGCCGCCGCCGCGGCCCACCCGACCTGAAGCGCTGGGCCTTCGTCATCTGGCGCTGTGCGTGAGCGACCTTGACGCCGAGGTCGCCCGATTGGCGACGCTCGGGATCGTGGCGGAACCCGTGCGCGTCGATGAGTTCACCGATCGGCGCTTCACGTTCATCATGGACCCGGACAGCCAGCCCATCGAGCTGTACGAAGTGCCGGTATACAGGTCACTGATCCGTCGGACACTTGTTTAAAGCGACAATGAGCCGACCATGAGGTCGGATATTTCCGCCGTTGACGCGCTCAAGTGAACCGATCGGTGGCTCAGGTCTTGGGCGCGACCCCGGCCAGCTCGAGGAACTTGCGGAGCTGCACGACCTCGTCCTTGGAGTCGATGGCCTTGCCGTGGGGGACGTGGAAGGTGCGTTCCTGGCCGTTGAGGCGGATTTTTTCCCGCCCGCCATGGGCGGATTCCACCGTACCGCCGAGCGAGTTGATCAGGTGGGTGACCTCGTTCCACTTGATGTTCATGGAAACGGGGTGGGCGAAGATGTGGTTCAGGGTACGGGTGTGATCGTGGCTCATACATGACCTCCTAGTCCATTATTCAATCAAATGACTCGTGTGTCAAGTGGTGCGCGGTGATTGGCGCGTGATTTGTGCATCCCCGGGGCGCGGGCGGTCGATTCCACCTGCACGATGAAGCGCTTTTTCGGGCGTGAGGTGGTGGTCTTGACCCTTCTGGGGGCGGCGGTCTTTCTGGCGATCGCGTTGACCGTGCGGAACGCCGAGCGATCGGCCTCGGCGCGGTACCTCCAGAACGACGGGGCGGCGGCGGGTGGTCCTGATCAGCCCGGCGAGGTGGCGCGGGTCGAGCGGGCGCTGAAGGCCATGCAGCTTGTCGCGGTGGTGATCGAGACGTCCGTGACGAGCACCAAGGCCGACGAAAGCTGGCGCGGCGACGTCACCGCGAAGGTCACCGTCCCCGTGCGTCTGCTCTTCGGCAGTGATCTGCAGCACGCGAAGGTCAGCCGGGTTGAGCTCGGGCCCTTGGGTCGATCGGTGCAGATCATCGCGCCCGTGCCCAAGCGCCTGGGTGCGGAGATCGACACGGTGAAGGAGTCGACCGATCTTTCGCTCGGCTGGCTGCGCTTCCGCACCCGCGCGGGCGAGTACACGCTGGGTCAGGCTCGCAAAGGCCTCTCCGCGGCGGTCGATGAACTGACGCTGAGCACCGAACAGCAGCAAAGCGTCCGCGAGCAGACACGCGAACGCATCGGCGAGCTGCTGCGGCTGTGTTTGACCGGCGAGGCGCGAACCACCGGCCTGTCGATCAGCGAGCCGCGGATCGACGTGCTCTTCGATGATGAACTCGGCGGCGTGCTCGATCTGCGCCCGCGCGGGGGCAGCAGCAAATGAAGTCGCGACTGCCGCTGCTGATCAAACTGCGGGGAAGGGGCGTCGCGAACGGGAACGCCAACGATGCGCCGGCCGATCTCGCGAGAGCGAACTCGCCCGCGGGTCAAGCGACCGGAACGCGCGCGCCAACGCTCAAGCGCTCGTTCTCGATCCTGAACCTGCGCACGATGGGGCTGGGCTTTGCGCTGCTGCGGACGTTCATCGCGGCGTTTGTGCTGTGGGTGGTGATCGCGGACACCGGCGCACGCATCGCCCGCCAGCAGCTCGCGGCGATGGACAGTTTCGACTATGTGAAAGAGGTTCGCACCCTGCGCGAGAAGGGGCGATTGGCCGAGGCGTTGCTGGTCGGGCGCGAGGGGATCGAGTATCTGCGTGGCGAAGAGTTGGGCAAGCTGTCGGAGGAGTTGCGGAAGGCCGAGGACGAGCAATCGAGCGTGATCGGCAAGCTTCGCCGCGCGGGTGTGGGGGCGATCACGGGTCAGGGGAGTGATCTGGAAAGTGCCGTGGGGGCCATCGGCGTGGACCTGTTCATCGTGGGCGATGTGCGCGACCTGCTGATCCAGGGCGGCAAGCTGATCGTCGATGGCGAGGTGGACCCGGTCATCACCGCGCTGTCGGGGTTCGGGGTGGTGACGACGATTGCGCCGGAGATCGACGTGGCGGCGGCGGTCCTCAAGATCGCGCGAAAGACCGGCACGCTGAGCAGGTCGCTCTCTCAGAAAGTCGTGAAGCTGGCGCGCGAGCGTGCCATCGGGCCGCTGAAAGAACTCGCCAGTTCCGCGGCAACGCTCGCAGGAAAACTCGGACCCGCGGGTGCGGTTCGGTTGCTGCGACTGGCCGACGAACCGGCGGACCTGGCGCACATGGCGCGGTTCGCCGAGCGGGTTGCGGGCACATCGAGCGACGCGGCCCACCTCGCGGGCAACGCCGGTGCGGCGAAGGCCTTCTCCGCCCTGCACATCACGGGCAAGGACGGGCTCGGACTGCTGAAGAATGCGCCGAAGGGCGCGGAGGCGGCCCACGATGCCGCACTCATCGCCGCGGCTTCAAAGGGCACGCAGGGCATCTCGTTCATCCGCAGCGGCGGCGTGCAACGCATGCTCCGCCCGCACGCGGTCATCGGCGTGGTCAAGGCTTTCTACAAGGGCAACGCCGAGCAGTTCGTCCGCGGCATACTCGCGGCCCTCGACGCCGTGTCGTGGTGGCTCATCCCGGCGCTGGGCACGTGGCTCGTCGTGGAGCTCTATTGGCTCTATCGGCGTGCGGTGCCCAGGATTTCGGGCGCGTGATTGTGTTGACGAAGTGAAGCAGAAAACACGAACCCTCGACTGAAGTCGAGGGCTCTGACGCGCGGTGCCTGATTGCGTTTGCAGCGTTGCTTCAGACCCACTTGGGCTGTTCCTCGCCGGCGAAGAGTTCGCGGAGCCACACCACGTCCGCGTCGTTCAGCGGCGTGTCCTTCGCCGCCTGCACGTTGCACTTCGCCTGCGCGGCATTGCGGAAGCCCGGGATGGCCGAGCAGACGCTTTTGTGCGCCAGCACCCATCGGCTGGCGATGCTCGACAGCGCCGCGGTCTGATCCGCCGGCGGGAGTTTGTCGATCCCGAAGCGCTGCTTGACCTTCGCGAGCTTGCCGCGGATCCCCGTCAGCGTCGCGGATGCGAAGTCCTTTCGGTTGTTTCGATAGTCGCCCTCGCTGAACTTCGGCGGGTTGGCGGGGTCGAACTTGTCCAGCAGGATGCCCTGATCAAGCGGCCCGAAGGCGACGAACGTGCACCCGTGCTGGTCCATGAGTTTCTGCAGCACGCACCCGGGGCGGATGAACGGGTCGTAGCGCAGGTTGGCTTTGTTCTGCAGCACATCGGGCTTGAGGACCGGGATCGCGCGGGCGAAGTCTTCGTCGGTGTACGCCGACTGTCCGATGGCGCGGATCTTGCCTTCCTTCTTCAGCGCGTGCATCGTCTCGGCGGCTTCGTGGAGGTAGTCCTTTGTCGTGCCGTCGTAGTCCGGCCCGGTGTAGGTGCCGTGGTGGATGTAGTAGATATCGATGGCGTCGGTGCGGAGGTTGCGCAGCGACTGCTCGCACTGGTGGCGGATGTGGAAGGCCTCGAGCGCGTACGGCGCGGTGCCCTTGAAGTGCCCGACCTTCGTGGCGACGATCTGCGACTTGATGTTCACGCCCAGCTTGCGGAAGCACTGGCTGAGCAAGCGCTCGGCCCGCCCGTTGCCGTAGATGTCGGCGTTGTCCCAGTGGTTGACGCCCGCGTCGAGACCGGCCTTGATGCCCTGAAGAACTTCGTCCTCGTTGATCTCACCCCAGCCGATGGGCATGCCGTTGGCCGGCGAGAAATTGGGCCCGCCCATGGTCCAGCAGCCGAAGCCGATCTCGGAGACCTTGATCCCGGTTGTGCCGATGCTTCGCGTGTTCATGGCTGGAGCGTACGCGGAGCGCTCTGTTGTTGGCGGCTGTTCGGTTGTGTTTTTCTGGTCAAAGTCCGAGAACGGCGCATACTTGCGGTGCCCCGGGCGTTCCCGCGTTCTCTCTCCACGCGCGTCCGCGGCTTATCTCGGGAGGTTCCCTCTATGCAGCGCTCCATCTCGCGCGCTGTGTTCGCTTCGTCGGTTGTGTCGGCCCTCGCCGCCGCCTCCGTCAGCGCTCAGTACATCAACCCCACGCCCTACGTCGGGTTCAACGCCAGCAGCCCCTTTGCCAGCCTGTCGTTCAACTCGTTCTTCCTTGAGAACTTCGAGGACGGGCAGTTCAACACGCCCTTCGCCACGCCCTCGCCCGGCTGGGTTGTGCCGCCGCCGTCAATCCTCGACTCCGTTGACGAAGACGACGGTTCGATCAACGGCACCGGCGCGAGCGGCCGCTCGTACTACAGCAACGGCAATCAGAACTCGCTGACCATCACCTTCGCGACCATCAACGGTTTCCTCCCCACGCACGCGGGCATCGTCTGGACCGACGTCGGGCAGATCGCCGGCGCCGGCGGCATCGCCGTCGGTCCGGTGACCTTCGAGGCCTTCGGGCCCGGCAATGTCTCACTCGGGGTCATCGGGCCCTTCAACCTCGGCGACGGCTTGATCAGCGGCGAAACCCCGGAGGACCGCTTCCTCGGCATCGTCAACCTCGCCGGCATCTCCGCCATCCGCATCACCATGCCCACCAGCACCGATTGGGAAATCGATCACGTGCAGTACGGCGTCATCCCCGCGCCGGGCGCGGCGACCGCGATGGGCCTGTTGGCGCTCGGCGCGGCCTCACGCCGCCGCCGCGTCGCTCGCTGAGTTTTCTCAGCGCGTTCAATCCCCAAGAACAACAAAGGCACGGCCCGGCAAGAAACCGGTCGTGCCTTTTTCGTTTGTCACGGATCGCACACAAAGCCAGATCGATCGCAGCGCGCGACCCGCTCAGTGCTTCAGCGCATCGCGCATGAGCGTATCGAACGTGCCCAGTATCGCGGGGCTGTCGCTCGGGCCTTGCAGGTCCTTCTCGCTGGGCTGCTTGGGGATGTACTTCCCGTCGGAGCGGAGTTCCCACGCGAAGCGCCGGTCGCTCTTCATGACCTCGATCATGCGGGCCAGGCGTGCGCGGGCCGCGGGGTCGGTGATTGGGCAGACGGCCTCGACGCGCTGGCGGAGGTTGCGGTACATCCAGTCGGCGCTCCCGATGTACCACTCGAAATCCGCGAGGTTGGTCTGCCCGTTGCCGAAGCAGAAGACGCGCGAGTGTTCGAGGAACCGCCCGACGATGCTGGTGACGGTGATGTTCTCGCTGAGCCCAGCCACGCCGGGCCTCAGGCAGCAGAACCCGCGGACGAAGAGGTCGATCTTGACCCCGGCGTTGGACGCTTCGTACAGCGCCGCCGTCACGTCGCGGTCTTCAAGCGCGTTCATCTTCGCGATGATCCGCCCGCCCACGGGGCTCTCGCCCTTTGCGTGGGCCTTCGCCAGCGCGATCTCGCGGTTGACCATGTCGATGAACCGCGGCTTCATCGTCGCGGGCGCAACCAGCAGCCGCTTGTAATCGGTCTTCTTGCTGCGCCCGGTCAGGAGGTTGAACAGGTCCGCCACGTCGCTGGTGATGTCGGGGTCGCAGGTGAGCAGGCCCAGGTCGGTGTAGAGGTTCGCCGTCGACGGGTTATAGTTGCCCGTGCCCAGGTGGGCATAGCAGCGCAGCCCGTCGGGCTCCTTGCGCACCACCAGCGCGGCCTTGCAGTGCGTCTTCAAACCGATCACGCCGTACGCCACGTGCACGCCGGCCTTTTCGAGCTGCTGTGCCAGACGCACGTTGCGGCCTTCGTCGAACCGCGCGCGCAACTCGACCAGGCACGCCACCTGCTTGCCGCTCTCCGCCGCACGGACAAGGTGCTGCACGAACGGCGAGTCGCGGCTCGTGCGATAGATCGTCTGCTTGATCGCCAGCACGCTCGGATCGGTCGAAGCCTCGGCGATGAACCGCTCGATCGACGTTCCGAACGAGTCGTACGGGTGGTGCAGCAGCACGTCGCCGCGCTTGATGATCTCGAAGATGCTCGTGTCCCGGTCGGCCAGGCGAGTGCCCGTCGTGGGCTGCCACGGCGCGAACTTCAGATCCGGGCGCGGCAGGTCCGCGACCTCGAAGAGCGAACGAAAATCCAGCAGGCCGATGCTCGGGTCCACGTCCTCGGGCTGGATCTGGAACATCTCCACAAGCTGGCGCACGAAGCGCGGCGAAGCGCCCGCCGCCACTTCAAGACGAACGACCTTCGCGAACCGACGCTTCTTCAGCGCCGCTTCGACGTAATCGAGCAGGTTGTCCGCGTCGCCCGCGTCGGTCTCGGCCTCCGCGGCACCTTCCGCCGCCCGCGTCACGCGGAACGGCACGACCTCTTCCACCCGCAATCCCGGGAAGAGCGCCGCCAGGTTCGCGATGATCAGGTCGTGCAACTGCACGAACCGCCCGCGCCCAAGCTCCGACCGCTTCGGCTCGCGACCCTGCTCGTCCGGCACGCGGATCCACTGCGGAATCCCCGCGCCCCAAGGCACCTTCACACGCGCAAAGAGTTGCTCGTCGCTCCCCGCCTCGCTCACGAACACGCCCAGGTTGCTCGACAGGTTGCTGATGAACGGGAAGCGGTGCCCCGGGTCCACCGCCAGCGGCGTGAGCACCGGGAAGACCGACCGCATGAACCACTCGTTGACGCGGCGCTGTTCATCAAGCGATAGCTCGCGATAGTTCAGCAGCTCGATGCCCTGCGCCTTGAGCTGCGGGCGCAGCACCTGCTCGAAGCACGCCGCCTGCTGCTGTTCGAGGTACTCGAAGGTCTTGCGGACCACGTCGAGCATCTGCGCCGGGGTGGGGTTGTCGGCCCCGTCGGGAAGAGTCGCACTCTCGATCTGTCTGTGCAACCAGCCAACACGCTTCTGGACGAACTCGTCGAGATTGCTGGTAAAGATCGCTAGGAACTTCACGCGTTCCAGCAGGGGCAATCGCTCGTCCTGCGCCTGACGCAGCACCCGCGCGTTGAACTCCAGCCACGACAGATCGCGGTTGAGCGACTTCACCCCGGGGCGAACGTCGATCCGCGCCGGCGCGTGCTCGTCGATCGCCGGGCAGCTCATCAGGTCCGCCCGCGCCGGCACCAGCGTCGGGTGCGATTGACGACCGTTGAACGCCGCGTGCAACGCTCGGTCGTGCTGATCCTGCTCGATCTTGTTCAGGGCCTTGCTCCGCATGTCAAACTTGGCTTTCGGTGTCTCGTTGCTCGTGGATGTGGTCTTGGTGGTTACCGGCGAAGATGCCGTGGTGCTCGTGCTCGCGGCGCTGGCGGTGTTCGGACTGGTCTGTATCGGCTGCGTATTCACCGTGCACCCCCGCTCTTGGTGGAGGAACCCGGGCGGTACACCGCCGCACACCCAACCGCCTCGGTCACACGAACCGAGACCACCCGCACTTGCGGCCTTCGCGCGGGCGTGTTGAGCTTGCGGTTCTTTCGTCCGCTTTGCGATGGCGGATTATCGGAATCTCCCCAAATCACCCCCGATTCCACCATCCTTTGCATTTCACTCGCGATATGTTCGGCCACTTTCTCCGCCGTCGGATTCACCACGTCGAACGGTCGGGTTTCATTCAGGTTGCGATGGTGCCACCGCGCAACGATCGCCTTCAACGCCTTCTCCAAAGCGTGAAAGTCCACCAGCAGCCCGTCCTCATCCAGCCTCGGCCCCTCGACCGTGAGCGTCACGTGCCAATCGTGCCCGTGCAGCGGTTCGCGCTCGCCCTTGATGACAATCGCGTGAGCCGCGGAGAAAACCGCGCTGAGTTCCAGTTGATACGCCGCGTTCATGATGATGGAGCCTAGGTCTGCCCTTTCATCACAGGCCCGAGAACGTCCGAGTCCGCCCGCACACACACCGACCATCGTGGATTCACGCACCGGGGGTATCACTTCGGGAAGCCCCTCGATTCCCCTCGATGCATGCACGTTCTGAGGATCACCAATCAACACCCCCGCCTTCTCGGTCGATACGAGAGAACCCCCACGCAGGGGTTGCGTGTTCGATGCCCGCGCGCCGAGCAACGTCGGTTGGAGGAACCTTTGCCCGAGATTGTCCCCGCGAAAGACCTGAGGCCCGGCTACCTGCTGCGTCAGGCGCTGTTCACGCGCCAGGGGATCAAGCTCCTGCCCGCCAACACCAAACTCTCCGACGCGCTCTGCAGCGCCCTTCACGCCAGCGGCGAGCCCGACTTCATCCTCGCCCAGAGCGCAACCGAAGTCGCCCAGTTCTGCCAGTCCACGCTCACGCCCGTCGGAAGCCTCCGCACGGGGATCAACGGCACCTCGCGCGAGTCCGTCAAACCCTCGGCCGTGCCCCCGCGCGTTGCGTCGAACATCCGCGTGGGCGCGATCTCGCCCGACGACATCGTCACCCCCGGGGGCATCTTCGCCCTCGAACGCGGGCAGACCATCGAGGAGCACCACGCCGACGCGATGGGCACGACCGACCAGCCCGCCAGCGCACCGATCACCATCCCCGCACAGCCAACCCCGCCACGCGCGTGGGCCATCCGTCACCAGGAACTCGGCAAGGTCCGCGTCGCGCTGCACAAGACCGCCGACTCGCTGGTGAGCGAGAAGAGCCAACGCTGGGAGACCATCCCCCGCACCGTCCGCACGAACATCGAAACGGTTCAGGTCGCAAGCTCCGACGTCCCCGGTTGGCTCGACGGCGTGCAGCTCGCGCAGCTCCGCGCCGAGCGCGTGCAATCCGTCCGCGCCATCTACGCCGACCTCTTGCGCGGCTTGCCCCAGCCCGTGGGCATCAGCAAGGACCTCATCGAAGAGCTCATCGCCCTGTATGCACGCCACCCGCGCCGCTTCGCGGCGCTGGCCCTGAGCGTCCCGCGCACGCCCGACTATCTCCCCGATCAGGCCTACTCCACCGCCGCCCTCTGCGTCGCCATCGCCATCCAGCTCAACTGGGCGCGCTGGGAAGTCGTCCAGGCCGGTCTCGCCGGCCTGCTCAGCGACTGCGGCATGATGCTCGTCCCGCACGAGATCCGCGCCGCCCAGCGCAAGCTCGACGACGCCGAGATCAACCGTGTCCGTCGTCACTGCGCCTCCTCCGTCCTGCTGCTCGAATCCATCACCGACCTGCCCGAGGTCGTTTCGCTCGCCGCCTACCAGCACCACGAGCGCGACGACGCCAGCGGCTACCCCCTCGCCCGGTCCGGTTCACGAATCCACCCGATCTCCAAACTCGTCGCCGTCTGCGATAGCTTCGCCGGCATCACCTCACCGCGTCCGCACCGCGCCGAGCTCACCGGCCAGGCCGCCATCGAAGAGATCGTCACCCAGGCCTCCACCGGCAAGTTCGACCGCACCTACACCCGCGCACTCGTCCGCGTCTGCGGGCTCTTCCCCATCTCAAGCTGGGTCCGCCTCAGCGACGACTCCATCGCCCGCGTCGTCGGCACCCACCCAGAGCACATCGACCGACCCATCATCCAGAAATACATCAACGGCAAGCCCGGCATCACCGTCGACCTCGCCCAGCTCCAGCCCTGGGACCTCAGCGTCTTGGAATGCATCCAGCCCCAGTTCACCGCCGCCGCCTGATCAACATGCCTCTTTGACGCCACGGCTTCTTGGTGGCACGGCTTCTTGGTGGCACGGCTCTCCAGAGCCGTGCGCCTTGTACTCGCCTCTTCGGTGCAACAGCTCTCCAGAGCCCTGCACCCTCACCACACAACAACTCCTTGCAAACACCGCAGCGCACGCGCACCACGCCGCGCCTAGCCTCGCTTCTCATTCACCCGCCCCTCGGAGTTTTCTCATGAGCACCGACCATCTCATGCTCAGCGTCAGCGGCTGCCGCGGCATCGTCGGCACCAGCCTCACCCCGCAGGTCATCTCCTCCTTCGCCGCAACCGTCGGCACCATCCTCACCCAGAGCCCCGACCTCAAACGCGGGCAACGCCCCATCGTCGTCGTCGGTCGTGACGGCCGCTCAGGCTCGCCCATGGTCCGCGACGCCGCCCGCGCCGGCCTCCTCGCCTCAGGGTGCGACGTCATCGACATCGGTGTCGCCATGACCCCGACCTGCGGCGTCGCCGTCGACTCGTTCAACGCCCACGCGGGCATCGTCCTCACCGCCAGCCACAACCCCCAGCAGTGGAACGGGCTGAAGGTCCTCCTCCGCAGCAAGGGCAAGAACTCGGGCATCCTGGGCTCCAACGCCTGCGCACCGTCGAAGGCCCTCGCCGACAGCATCATCGCCCGCTACCGCACCGACGGGCCCTGCCTGGTTGATTGGACCAACCTGGGCGATGTTGATGACGCCTCGCAGGAAGCCATCTACGCCCACGCCGGGCGAACCGCCCAGGCACTCGACAAACTCAAGATCACCAAGAAGATCGAAAAAGCCGGGTTCAAGGTCGTCCTCGATTCCGTCAACGGCGCCGGGCGCATCATCTCCCCCGGCTGGCTCGAAGCCTTCGGCTGCAAGGTCACCCGCGTCGGCGACGACGACTCGGGCATCTTCCCCCACACCCCCGAGCCCACGGCCGACAACCTCGTCTTCCTCGGCAAGCTCGTCAAAAAAGCCAAGGCCCACGTCGGCTTCGCCCAAGACCCCGACGCCGACCGCCTCGCCATCATCGACGAACGCGGCACCTACATCGGTGAGGAATACACCCTCGTCCTCGCCACCATGGCCCTCGGCGAGCTCGGCGCCCTGAAGAAGGGCCAGAAGCTCGTGGTCAACCTCTCCACCAGCCGAATGATCGAAGACGTCGCGGCGAAATACGGCTGCTCCGTCGTCCGCTCCGCCGTCGGTGAGGCCAACGTCGTCGAGATGATGAAGACCCTCAAGAGCCCCATCGGTGGCGAGGGCAACGGCGGCGTGATCTGGCCCGCCGTCACCTACATCCGCGACTCGCTCGGCGCGATGGGCCTTGTGCTGGGTCTGATGGCCCACATGAAAAAGCCCCTCAGCGAGATCGTCCGCACCGTCCCGTCGTACGCGATCGTCAAGCGCAAGGTCGAGTGCGCCCAGCGCGCCGAGGCCCAGCAGGCCGTGGAAAAAATCGCCGAGTTCTACAGCGACGAACAGGTCGATCGACAAGACGGCACGTGGGTGAACTTCAAAGACCGCAAGGCCTGGCTGCACGTCCGCGCCAGCAACACCGAGCCGATCATGCGACTGATCGCCGAAGCGCCCAGCACCGCCGAGGCCTCAAGCATCCTCGACGAAGCCGCGCGAGTCATCAGCAAGTAAACAGGGAAACCTGAAAGCGAACGGGAAAGCAAACGCGAACGCGAACGCGAACATGAACATGAAAAAGAACCAGACGCGTCCAAGCGCTCAGGCTCTTTTCATGTTCACGTTCAGGTTCAGGTTCACGTTCCCGTTCACGTTTCAACCGCAACCCCCGTCACCTGCCCCATCAGCAGCGAGCAGTTGAGCATCACGCCGGGGGTCAGGGCGCTTTCGCCGCCCTTGATCGCGTGGATCGGCACCCGCAGCTTGGTCGCCTGGGCGGTTCCTTCCTGCTCCGGGCGCTGGAGAATCAGGTCCAGGTACCGATCGCCATGGATCGACACCTGACGAACCTCGATCAACCGGCCACGGATTGAACCCGCCAGCGGCAACATGCGCCCCAAGCCTAGCCCCCACCCTCCGCCTCCCTCCCCCCCCGCGACAAACACCCCGCGAAACCGTCTATGATCCTCACGACATGAACACGAATCAGATCAACCCCGGCGACCGCGTCCGCGTCACCCAGCAAGTCCCCCGCCAAGCCTTCGGCGGCGGCTCCATGGCCACCGCCATCGAGGGCACCGTCGTCAAGTTCGACCAAATGAAAACCGGCTCGTGGTACGCCCACGGCAAGGACGACAAACTCTGGCTCGACCGCCTCATCCTCAAAAAAGATGACGGCGAAACCGTCTACCTCAACCTCGACCGCAACTCCAACATCGAACTCGTCCGCAAAGCCTGAACAAACTCAGCCAAGAGGATTCTTCCCCCTCTTCGCCTTCTTCCCCTTCTCTTCTTCCCCTTCTCTTCTTCTTCTTCTTCTTCTTCTTCTTCTTTCATGTTTCAACTTCCCTCCCTTCCCTCCCTTCGTTGAAGAATCTTGACTCCGTGACTCCGTGGTAAACAGGTTTTTCCCATGACCAGCCGCAAAGCCCAACTCGCCCTCTCCCTCTCCCTGAGCCTGACCATCCTCGTCGGCTGCGATTCGGGCAACTCCGCCGCCTCAGACACCAAGCCCGCGCAGGTCTCGCGAGATCAGGCCATCGCCGAGCAGATCAAGGCCGACGAAGCCGCCCTGAAAGACATCCAGGGCCCGCGCGTGACGCTCGCGGTCGAGGGCATGGTCTGCACGGGCTGCGAGGGCGACGTGCGCGAAGCGCTCGACGGCACGCCGGGGCTGAAGGCCTTCCGCGTCTCGCACCTGACGAAGAAAGCGATACTCGTGCTGGACGAGAAGTCCCCCGCGAACGTTGAGGCGATCTGCAAGAAGCTCGCCGACGCCGGGCACGAGGCGAAGGTGCTCGCCGCCGCCACGCCCGACGCCGCGCCGAAGAAGTAACCCGCCGACAACGCCCTGAGAATCCCTGAAGGCGCACGCCGCAGGCGGAGATTCGCCGCCGTGGGTCATGCCGTGCGCGCAGCGGCGACCGCTCCGCGTCGCACCGCCGATTTTCTTTTTGATTTTTCTTTTGCCGTGATTCACGGCTCTTTGCGTGGCTGCCCTCCCGCGCGTGGCCATCTCCGTGCGCGCGTCCGTGCCCGTCGGTCCGGGTGTATCGCCGCCGCGTGAGGCGGAGACAACCACCAACGGCACACACAGGGACGCAGCATGAACCTCGACATCAACGACACAAACGACACCAACGACATCCACGGCACCAACGAACGCACCATCGCCGCCGAGCGCGTCGAAGCGCTCTGGCGCGAGCATCAGGAGAACAACCTGCCGCGTTTGAGCGTCCTCTGGAGCTACTACCGCAACCCCGTCAGCCCGCAGTGGTGGGCCCGCGCCGCGAAGGCCGTGGACATTGAGGTTGCCGCGGGCAGCAACCGCCCGCACCGCAGCGCACAAGAGCGCGGCCTGCCCGCACGCTTCTTCAACCCCTCGCCGGTCCGTTCGGTCTACGAGATCGAATCGAACGCTCGGCGTGAGATCGTCGTCGAGAACGACATCGCCTGGCGCGTGCACGCGATGGTCGACTTCCTCTTCAACCGCCCGATCCGCCTGGCCAGCTCGGTCAGCGATCAGGCCCTCGCCGACGACATCAACGCCGCGGTGGAAGCGATGTGGGAGGCCTCGGGCGGCATGAGCCTCCTGCAAGACGCGGCCCTGCTCGCCCACGTCTACGGGCACGTCGATCTACTCGTCCGCCGCGTGAACGACGAAGAGGATCACGCGAGCGCGGACGAAGCGATCAGCGCCGAAGCTGACGCGATCAAGCCCACGCCGCGGGAGAAGCTCCTCGCCGCCGCCCGGCGGTACCGCGTGGAGATCATCGACCCGACCCGCGGCGTGCCGATCATCAGCGACGCGGATTACCGCCGCCTCGACGCGTACGTGATCCGCGCATACCGCACCGACGCGCACAGCGGCGAGCTCGAATCGCTCACGCAGCTCATCACGCCGCAGGATTCGCGCCTCTGGCGCCAGCGACTCGACCGCGAGGGCAATCCCGACGGCCCGGCCATCGAACAGGAAGAAACGCCGAGCCTTTTCGCCGGGCGTCTGCCGGTGGTGCACGTGCAGAACATCAGCCAGCCGATGAGCTACTCGGGGCTGAGCGAGGTCGAGCCGCTGATCGCGCTGCAGGACGAACTGAACACGCGCTTAAGCGACCGGGCCAACCGCGTGACGATGCAGTGCTTCAAGATGTACCTGGCGAAAGGTGTCGAAGGGTTCGACCGCGCAACGGTCGGCCCCGGCACGGTCTGGACCACCGACAACGAGCACGCACGCATCGAAGCCTTCGGCGGCGATTCGTCTTCGCCCAGCGAGGAGAGCCACATCGACGAGATCCGCGAGGCGATGGACAAGACCTCGGGCGTGCCGCCGCTGGCGGCGGGTGTGGTGCGGGCGAAGATCGGCAACCTCAGCAGCGAGAACGCGCTGCGGGTGACGCTGCAGGGGCTCTTGACGCGCACGGCCCGCAAGCGCGTGACGTGGGGCCGGGCGATTGCGCAGGTCTGCGAGCTGCTGCTGACAGGCCTCGCGACGGAGGGCGAGCTGCGGACACGCCCCGAGCAACGCCGCGTGAGCGTGCAATGGCCCGATGCGCTGCCGCGGGACGTGGCGGATGAGCTGAAGGCGGCGCAGATCAAGGACGAACTGGGCGTGGAGCGGCAGCGCGTGCTGTCGGACCTGGGCCTGGGCTCGGGCGACCGCGGGGTTGAGTGAGTTTCGCGGCGGCGGCGAAGGCGAGAGCGAAGACGGATTTCAACACACCAAGGAACAAACGCAAACGCAAGGGGATGAGGATGAGCACAGAGCACAACGAACAGAACGAAACCAACACACACAGCGGCGGCGCGGGGCCTCAGGGCGGGACCGGGCAGGGGATCGGCGACGGCGGAAACAATAGCGGCGGCGACGGCGGCGGCGATGAGGCCCGGCCCGAACTGCTCAAGCGGCTCGATGAGCTGGAGAAGCAGCTCAAGAGCGCGGGCGAGACGCTGACGAAGTTGGAGCGGCGCGGGCGCTTCGAACGCCTGGCACTCTCGGCCCGCGCGATCGATCCGGGGTTGGTTGCGCGATTGCTCGAAGAGGCCATCGGCAGCTCGCCGAACGCGGACCCGCAGAAAGCGCTCGCGCAGCTCAAGGCCACCAAGCCGGGGCTCTTCCGCAGCGCGGTGAACCCGGGTGGTTCGATCGGCGGCAGCGTCGCGACGACGCCGAGCCAGCGCCCGCCTCGCAGCGGAAGCGGGAGCTCGAAGGCCGAGCGCGAGGAACTGGCGAGGAAGGCGGCGCGGGGCGACCGCTCGGCGCTGCGGCAGTTCCTGCGATCACGCCGCGGGATGTGAGCGGAAGAACGAGAGAGAAGCAACGACGAACGGAGTTGACAAGCGGGAACGGGATCGGCGCGGGTGTTCCGCGTTGATGACGCCGGGCCCGAGGTTGGAAAGTGAAACGAAAGGGGAATGGGCATGCCTTTTACGGGAAAAGCAACGTACAACGCGGGGGTGGATCTGCCGGAGTTGGTCGAGGACGTGTCGGATGTGATCGGGGTGATCACGCCGTTCGAGACGCCCTTGCTGGACCACCTGGGCGACAGCCGGCGCTCGGCGATGAGCACGGTGCACGAGTGGGTCGAAGACGAGCTCTTGGCGAACTTCGACACGGTGAACCAGACGACCTTCACCCCGAACGCGCAGGACGCCACGAGCATCACGGTGACCAACGGCGGGCGCTTCCGCGTCGGTGATCAGGTTCGTCCCGGCACCGCGCGTGAGGTGATGCTCGTCACGGCGGTTGCGGGCAATGTGCTGACGGTGACGCGCCGCTATGGCAACACGCCGGCGAGCAACCTGAGCAACACGCTGCGCCTGACGATCCTGGGCAACGCGGCGTTGGAGGGCGACGACCGCCCGGACGTGCGGTTCACCAACCGCGTGCGCAGGCGCAACTACACGCAGATCTTCACTTCGGGGATCGAGGTGAGCGGATCGATGCTCGCGGCGCGGCAGTACGGCGTGGCCGACGAGGTGGACTTCCAGAAGCAGGAGCGCCTGCGCGAGATGGTCCGCGACCTGGAGAACTGCGTGATCAACGGCGTGTCGCCGGCGGCGAACCAGCAGGGCAGCAGCACGGTTCGGCGCACGATGAACGGGATCATCCCGTCGATCGCGACGAACAACTACACGCCGAACGCGGGCGGGATTCCGGCCGGTGGCGGCGCGGGGACGGATCTGAACGAGGCGGTGCTGAACGCGGCGCTGCGGCTGATCTGGGAGAACAGCAACGGCAAGATCGACACCATCGTCGTCAACGGCTCGCTGAAGCGGCGGATCAACGCCTTCGCCAGCAGCCTGCGCGAGTTTGGGCCCAGCGATGAGAAGTTCCGCGACTTGCTGGGGATCTACGAGAGCGACTTTGGCGTGTGCCGGGTGGTCTTGAGCCGGTGGATGCCGAGCGACAGCGTGCTGCTGCTGGATTCGTCGCGGGTGGAGGTGTTGCCGCTGAGCGGGCGTTCGTTCCAGTACAAGCCGATGGCGGCGACGGGGGACCGCGAGAGCGGGATGCTGGTGGGCGAGTACACGCTGGAGTTCCGCAACGAGGCGGCGCACGGGGTGATCCGCGGGTTGACGTGATCGCGGGGTGATGAGGGATGGGTGATGGGGGTTGGTGGGGGTGGGGGATGCGGGAGTTGGTGTGTTCACATGTGCTCGGCGATGTGGTGAAGCCTTGAGCGGGGCTTGATCAGCGAACGGGCGCGGGGTTGCTGCTTGCGGAGAGCCGAATGGGCCTCCGCCCGCCCCGCGGCGTGAACAGACCGCCCGCACCCCTCGCCCCCGGGGGGTGGGGTTGGTGGGGGTGAGGTGGGGGTGGGTGGGGGTGGGTGGGGCCGGCGGGTTGAAAGATCCGCCCGCCCGTTTTGTTGAGCGTGGTTTCGGGGCGTTGGAGTTGCGGCAAACTGTGCATGTGAAAGGGGGCGGGGATGTTTATCAGCGATCGCGATCTGGTGGTGTACGAGCCGAATCTGTTCCGCGATGCCGGGTGGCTGGGCCAGAAGCTCGGCGAGGACGTGGTGAGCATCGCGGGGACGACGATGACGGCGCTGACGATGAACTTCATCAGCGCCGGGGTCGAGGCGGGGCACGTGGTGACGCTGGAGCAGGCGTCGTACGAAGTGGTGCAGCGGCTGAGCGCCACGACGCTGCAGGTTTCGCGGATCCGCGGCAAGCGGGACGGGATGGCGATTGCGCCGCCGGCAACTGCGGCGGGCAATGCGCGGTTCTGGACGCTGTCGCCGCAGATCGGGCTGGCGCACGCGCAGGTGCTGCGGATGATCGGGCTGGACTCGGCGGGTGCTGGTGCGCTGGGTGCCGGGGCGACGGTTCTCGATGAATCGCGTGTGACGAACCCGGAGGACCTGTCGCGGCTGGAAGCGCTGCTGACGCTGCACACGGTCTACAGCGCGCTGGCGGCGCTGCGCTCGGCGGACGATCCGTTCAGCCTGCGTGCGGAGATGTACCGCCAGCGGGCGCGGGAGGAGCGGCAGCGGGCGGTGGCGTATATCGACACGGACTTTGACGGGCGGGCGGATGTCTGCCGGCGGCTGAACGCGGTGGTGCTGTCGCGGTGAGCGGGTGTGGAGCGAAAGGAGGGTTGAGCGATGCTGGTGATTGATCCGCAGGATGTGATGCTGGACGAGACGGAGATCGCGGGTGTTCTGTCGGTGAGCGTTGATCAGCGGGCGGAAACGGTGAGCGTGGAGTTCGGGGACTTCGGCTCGCAGGTGGTCTTTGCGGACGTGCCGCGGCGGCGGATGACGGCGAAGGTGGTGTATCGCGTGGGGACGCCGGCGCGGGACGAGCAGGCGGAGCAGGAGCAGCAGAGCGGGCTCTTGTGGCCCGAGCTTGGTCGGCTGAGTGTGCTGTCGTTTCGCACGAGGCGGAACAACGCGGGGACTGGGGCGAAGGTGCTGCTTCGCGGCGTGGTGACGGGTGTGACGCACGATCTGACGGCGCGGGGCGGGGCGACGCGGACGGTGGAGATGCTGCTGGTCTCGCCCGGGGGCGACGCGGTGCCGATCGAGGAGACACTGGTTTCGTGAGAGTTGCGGTGTGGGGGGGGCGATTGAGACGGGGACTGTGAACGGGCGCGGCGAGCGCCGGAGGGAACGGCGATGGTGACGTTTGACGGCGTGGAGATCTTTGGAACCGGGGCGTATCACCTGGTGGTGCTGGAGCGCGGGGTGATGTTGGTGCCGCGGCTGCGGTTTGGGGTCTTGTCGTCGGGGAGCTTGGTGGCGGGTGAGATCGAGCTGACGGCGGTTGTGCGCGGGCGGCTGGTGCACGACAAGCTGACGGACCTGTGGGCGGCGGTGAGCGGCATCGAAGCGCTGCTGACGAATCCGCCGACGATGGGTGTGCTTTCTGACGGGCTGGGGCAGGTGCTGACGGACATGAGCTTTGTGTCGTTCAGGACCGAGCAGCGGCTGGAGCGTGGGCGGTTGATCGCGTTGCCGTTCGAGGCGACGTTTGTGCGGATCCAGACGATCTGAGTGGGTGTGGTGTGCGGGCGAAGAAGGGAGGGGTGCGCGATGGCGGAGGTGGACATTCTGGCGGCGGCGACGCAGTTCGGCGTCGCGGGGCTGATGGGGTGGATGTGGCTGAGCGAGCGGCGGAGTGCCGCGGTGCGCGAGCGGGCGCTCAGTGAGGCGCACGAAAGGTTGATGCAGGAGCGGCGGCAGCTCGATGTGCTCGTGAAAGCGCTGGACGACAACACGCGGGCGCTGGTGGGCATCGAGGCGGGTCAGGCGCGGCTGGCGGAACTGCTGGGAAAGTTCTCGGAGGTATACGGGGCGGTGCGGAGATCGGCGGTGAAGCGGCGCAAGCGCGGGGGAGGCGAGGCGGTGAAGGGTGCGGAGGTTCGAGGATAAAGACCGCTGAGGTTGGAACGGTTCGCAAAGAACAGGCACGGGCGTTGGGCCCGTGCCTGTTTGTGATTTTGATGCGCGTTTCGCGCTGCGGATCGGTCGGATCAGGTATGCTGGACGGGGTGTGCGCGGCGGGCGTCGGGACGGGAGCGGCGTGTGGTTTCGTTCTTGCGGATGGTGAGATTGGTTTGTGCGTGGGGGTGTGTGCTGGCGCTGTTGGCGCTGGTGCTGTCGCTGGGCGCGCGGTGGGTGGTGACGGCGGGGAGTAATGAGGCGGGGCTTTGGCGTGGGGTGGTGTATGCGCGGGTGACGAGTTTGGATCGTCTTTCGGAGCGGGCGTGGGGGGCGGATGTTTTGCCGGCGGGTGCGCCGGGGTGGGCGCGGGAGTTTCAGCCGAGCGCGGGGGTTGGTGCGGGGATGATGGCGGGGTTTGCTGCGCCGCCGATGGGTTTGAATGGTGGGGGCGAGGAAGTGGGGACGCTGGCGGATTGGATGGTGCCTTGGGGCTGGGTGCGGTGGGGCGTGGGGTTGAATACGACGGCGTTTGGGGTGGTGCCGGAGTTGTTTGTTGTGCCGGTGTGGATGGTGGTGGTTGTGTGCGGGGCGGTGTGGGGATTTTTGTGGTGGCTTTTGCCGGGGCGGATTGCGCCGGGGTGTTGTGCGTCGTGCGGGTATGACTTGCGGGGGATCGCGGCGGAGGCGGTGTGTCCGGAGTGTGGGGCGAAGAAGGGGCGGGGGAGGGTGCCGTGGGTTGAGTGGTTGGTGTTGTCGCGGGATCGGGTGTGGCTGAGGTGGGTGGTGGGCGTGGTGGCGGTGGGGAGTGTGGGGTTGTGCGTGGTGAGTGTGCCGTGGGTTGCGGGGGTGGAGACATCGCGGGTGAAGGTGTCGGTGGCGGCGTTGCGTGTGGATGCGGAGGTGCATTTGTGGAGCAGCATGGGGCTGAGCTGGTTTGCGAAGGGGACGGGGGGGTCGGTGTTGGTGGGTCGGGAGCGGAGTGTGTATGAGGCGGTGGCGTGGATGCCGCGGGTTCAGTGGCGGGTGACGGAGGGGTTTGGGAAGGGCGCGGGGAGGAGGGATGTGGTGCTGGCGGTGCGGGCGCCGGTGTGGATGGTGGCGGTGGTATGCGGGGTGTGGGGGACGTGGCTGTGGACGAGTGCGCTTCGGCGGCGGCGGTGTGTGCGGTGTCACGCGGGGCTTGGTGAGGAGCAGCGGCGCGGGGTTGGTGGGAAGAAGCGGTGGGGGAGGCGTGGGCGGTTGTGTGATGAGTGTGTTCGGCTGGAGAGGGAGAGTGTGAACCTGAACGTGAACGTGGATGGAAACGTGAACGGGAACGTGAACGTGAACTCAAATGTGGATGCGAAGGGGAATGGGGGTGGGGGTTTGGATGTGGGTGGTGGTGGGGGCAAGAATGGTGAGCATGGTTGAGCGGGTGACGAGGCAGGTTGGTGTGGTGGGGCTGATGGTTGCGGCCGGGGTGTTGTGCGCTGGGTGTGCGTCGGAGGGGATTGAGCCGGCGTGGGGATTGGCGGAGGGTGGTGGTGGCGGTGCGGTGGAGGTGTTGACGGGAGAGCGGTGGGCTGGGCGGCAGTATGCGGCGGGCGAGCCGCGGGAAGTGCGGATCAGCCCGCTGACGCGGGTGGAGGTTGATGAACGGGGCGAGGCGGTGCTGACGGTGCACCTGGAGTTGGTGGACGCGTGGGGGCACTCGGGGAAGTGGTTGATGCTGGTGCGGGTGGAGGTTTCGGAGAGTCAGAAGAGCGCGGGCGAAGCGAAGGATGGCGCTGGTGGCGATGGTGGCGCTGGTGGCGATGGTGCGGGTGCGTCGGTGAGCGCGAACGAGGCGCGGCTGGATCTGGACCTGACGGACCCGGCGGTGAACGCGGCGGCGTTCGATTGGATCACGCGGACGTACGTGGTGCGGGTGAAGAAGCTGCCGACGTGGGCGACGCAGCGCGGGGCGGGTGGCTGGGTGCGGGCGGCGGTGGGGTGGGTTGAGGGGAATGGGGAGAGGAGGGTGCTTCGCGGCGCGAAGCAAATGAGCAAGTGAGAAGGGGTCAAGGGATCGAGGGATCGAGGGATCAAGGGATCGGGGGAGCGAGGGATCAGGGGATCATGGCATCATGGGATCGGGGGAATGACAAGGACGCGATCTTTTGATCGCGTCCTTGGTGGTTTTTGAGTTGGCCTTTGGCGTGTGCTGCGCTCTTGCTGATTTTCTTCTTCTGGTTCTTCTCTGCGTTCTCTGCGTGCTCTTTGTGAATCCTGTTTGGATTCAGCTCCGCAGCTCGGCTTGGAACTTGGCTTTGAAGCTATCGACCAGGCGTTGGACGGGGGCGTTGACTTCTTCGTCGCGGAGGGTTTTGTCGTTGGCTCTGAAGCGCATGCGGAGGGTGACGGATTTTTTGCCGTCGGGGATGGGCTTGCCGCGGAAGGTGGCGACGAAGGCGAGGTGTTCGAGGTGGTCGGGGGGTGAAAGAAGAACGAACTCCAACAGTGAACGCCAAGCCACGGTTTCGTCGACGATGAGGGAGAGGTCGCGTTCGGTTGCGGACATGGTCGGCAGCGGGGTGACGAGGGTTTTGGGTGGGTAAGCGCTGATGAGCAGGGGGAGGTCGAGTTCGGCGAGGGCGACGGGGTGGGCGAGGTCGAAGGCTTTGAGGGTGGTGTCGCTGGCGAGGCCCATGATGCCGAGGGATTGGCCTTTGAGGGTGATGCGGGCGCGGGCGGATGGGTCGAAGCCTGGGAGGGCTGTGTCGGTGGGGGAGAGGGGTGTGAAGGAGAGGAGAGTGTCGGCGGCGGATGGGCCGTGGAGGGAGGCGACGGCGGCTTCGATGGCGGCGCGGAGGTTTCGGACGGCGGCCTGTTTGCGTTGGAAGGCGCTCAAGCCCGGGGTGGAGGGTGCGTCGGCGAGGAGGGCGAGGCGTTGGTGCTCGACGGTGCGTGGGGGTTTGTCGTTGGACTGTGCGAAGACGGCGGCGGTTTCGTAGAGGCGGACGCCGCCCGGCGAGGTGACGCGGCGGTCCTGGTTGACGCGGCGGCATTGCAGGAGGCCCGGGAGGATGCTGGGGCGGAGGGTGCCTTCGCTGCCGCGGCGGTCGTCGGCGACGGTGACGAGGGAGAGTGCGGGGTCGAGGAAGGGTTTGGCGAGTGGGGCGGAGGTGAAGGAGAAGGTGACGGTCTCGTAGAAGCCGCAGGCGGTGAGGACGCGTGCGAGTTCACGGTTTGCGCGTTCGGAGGATTGGGGCTCGCGGACTTGGACGGGGATGGTGGGGGGCGTGATGATGCGGTCGTAGCCGACGGTGCGGGCGACTTCTTCGATGAGGTCGATTTCGAGGTTGATGTCGGTTCGGCCGGTGGGGACGGTGACGGTCCATTCGCCGGAGCCGGCGGCGGGTTTGGTGGTGAAGCCTTGGGCGTGGAGGGCGGCGGTGATCTCGGCGTCGGGGAGATCGAGGCCGATGATTTGACGGGCGCGATTGGCGCGGAGGTGGATGGTGATGTTGGAGGTGGGGAGGGAGGTGGAGCGGGCGTCGAGGGTGCCGGGGCAGAGCTGGCCTCCCGCGAGGTGGAGGATGAGGGCGGTGAGGCGGTTGAGGGCGGCGTCGATGGAGCGGAAGTCGACGGTGCGTTGGAAGCGGTAGGCGGCGTCGGTGGAGATGGTGTGGCGGCGGGCGGTGTTGCGGACGCGGAGTGGGTCCCAGGTGGCGACTTCGATGAGGACGTCGGTGGTGGAGGGTGAGACGCCTGAGGAGAGGCCGCCCATGACGCCGGCGAGTGAGACGGGGGTTGAGGCGTCGGCGACGACGATGTCGGTGGGGTGGAGCTTGATGGACTTGGAATCGAGGAGGGTGAGGGACTCGCCGATGGCGGCGGGGCGGATGTGGATGTCGGTGCGGCTGGAGGCGGGGGATTTGGCGAGGGTGTTGAAGTCGAAGACGTGGCAGGGGTTGCCGAGCTCGGCCTGGAGGAAGTTGGTGGCGTCGACGATGTTGTTGATGGAGCGGAATCCCAGGGAGGCGAGAGCATCGACGAGCCATGCGGGGGAGGGACTGATTTTGACGCCGCGGATGAGGCGGAGGGTGAAGCGTGGGCAGGCGGCGAAGTCGGCGATGTTGAGCGAGACGAGGGAGGCGATGTCGGGGGCGGAGGGTGTGGGCGTGGGGAGAGGGAGCTCGGGCTGGAGGGGTTTGAGGGTGAAGGCGCCCTGGCTGGCGGCGACGAGCTCGCGGGCCATGGTTTGATGGCAGAGGGCGTCGCCGCGGTTGCTGGTGACTTCGATATCGAGCTGGGAGTCGGAAATGCCGGAGGGGAGGGAGACGGGGAGGATGGTCTCGGTGGGGAGGCCTGCGCGGGTGAGGAGCGCCTCGGCCTGCTCGGCGGAGAGCGGGGAGGTTGCGGGGGAGTTGGGGGAGACGAGGCGGTTGAGCCAGGCGAGGGAGATTTTCATTGGGCGGAAGGGTACGCGTGGGGTGGTGGGGGGTGGTGGGGAGGGACGGGAGAGGGGGGCATACTGTTCCAGCAACAGCCCCGTCGATAGCATCGGCGGGGAGACGCCCGG
>Ga0068877_10000709_pt1:0-27500 | contig 28517 bp, 22 predicted proteins | sample NOAtaG_FD_66437 | JGI IMG/M metagenome (GOLD analysis project Ga0068877, IMG submission 66437) | Freshwater lake microbial communities from Lake Erie, under a cyanobacterial bloom - NOAA_Erie_Diel6S_1000h metaG | ecosystem: Environmental > Aquatic > Freshwater > Lake | place: USA: Ohio...
CCGTCCACCACGACGAGCTGCTGTTCATCATCTCGCACCAGGTCTACGAGCTGTGGTTCAAGCAGATGCTGCACGAGATGCGCGGCGTGTGTGGGTATCTGGATGAAGGCCGCCCTTTGCGTGCCGCGGCGTTGTTCGATCGGTTGCACGGCATCCAGAACCTGTTGATCCAGCAGATCCCGGTGCTGGAGACGATGTTCTCGGTGGACTTTGCCCAGTTCAGGGATCACCTTCGCCCCGCGTCGGGGTTCCAGAGCGTGCAGTTCCGGCTTATGGAGTTCCTCGCGGGCCATAAAAACGCGAAGGTGCTGGGGCTGGTGGGTGAGGACGAAGACGCGCGGACGCAGATGGCCTCGGCCCTGGCGGCGCCAACGATGTACGACCATCTGCTGCGGTTTATGAGCCGGGCGGGGCTGGCAATCCCCGGTGATGTGCTGGCCCGTGATTTCACACAGAAGTACGAGGGCGACGAGCGGGTGGTGAAGGCGTTGCTGCCGGTGTACCACGATACCGAGCGGTACTACCCGATTTTCAGGCTCTGCGAGCACTATCTGGAGTTTGACGAGCGGTTGAGCCTGTGGCGATTCCACCACGTGAAGATGGTTGAGCGGATGATCGGCGGATTGGGTGGAACCGGTGGGTCGTCGGGTGCGAAATACCTGCAGTCCACGGTGGCGAACCGTCTGTTCGCGGATCTGTGGTCGGTCCGAGATCACCTCGGCGGTGGAAAACGGACGTATTGATCGGCTGAAAACGCCCTTAGGGTGCCCCATTCGGGGGATTCTTGATTTGGATGAAACCGCAGAGGCATGGGCAAATAACCTGTTTTCTCAGGGACAGCCCTACCTAAAGGCGAAGTTTGAGTTAGTCTTACTCTGGGTCGCCGCTCGGTGACCAGTCCACCTGCGAATCACAGGAGTCGAACGTGAAGAAAAGCATCCCCCTTGCGCTGTTCTTGTTTACGACTGCGGGCTTGATGTACAGCGGCAGTCGGACGGTGGCGAACGCCAACTTCGGCACGCTGAAAGCGCCGGACACGCTGGCGGGCATTGACGTGTCGATTTCAGCCATCGCGGCGAGCACCGGCGGGCCTTCGGCGAGCAACATCGGGATCTACACCAGCACGTCGGCGGGCAGGCCGACGAACCGGTTCGTGATGTCGGCGACGACGATCTCGTGCAACACGCGTCCGAACAATGTCGGGCAGACGATCTCGGGCACGTTCTATGAGTACCCGGTTCCGGAGTGGTACGCGGCGTGGGACGGTGACCTGCCGGCGAACGACGCGCGCGGTGCGCGGCACCCGTACATTGCCATCAACACGTACCGCCTGAATGCCGAGGGTCGCCTCGAGCAGCTCGGTGCGGCGTGGGTGAAGCACGGCTGGTACGCCGCGTCGGCCTCGCAGGGCACCGTCGGCGGTGCGAACGGGCAGCCGGCGTGCGGCACCGGCTCTTGCGCCGGTCCGGACAACACCGCGCTGGGCGCGAACTGCTCGGACACGTACGGCGCGAGTTTGAACGTGGCGGCGGACGATGTCGGCCCGCGTTCAGAGATCAACCCCCGCGCTGCCGCGGGCATAACGAGCGACCCCGGCGCCATCGGCTGGACGATGCAGGGCTCGTGGCACAACACGATGAACCGCGACTCGGCGAACACCTACAAAGACAACCGGGTGAACAACACCGGCGCGGCGAACCGTTTCTACACGTTTACCGGCACCACCCAGGCGTGGAAGCTCAACAACATCAACGTCAACGACATCAAGCCCGCGGCGCTGGGCGCCACTGGCAAGTTCTTCATCGAGGGCTACTACGTCGTCAACGGCGACAAGTACAAGTTCAACAACGTCGCCTATCGGCGGTACAACGTCAACGGGCTTTCGGCGACGTCCGGTGCTTCGTCTGTTTCGATGTCCACGGCGGGCGGGGCGACCCCGACCTTCACCAACGACGGTCCCCACACCTTCGGTCCTGCGATGCTGGATTGGGGTGATCGGCAGGCGGCGATGCTGCCCAACACCGAGGGCACGGGCTATGTCTCCAGCCGCGTGGTGAAGCTGCCGGCGGGTCAGGGCTACCGCTATGAGTACGCGGTGTTCAACCTGGACATCGACCGCGAGTTGAACAGCATCGAGATCCCGATGCCGACGTTTGCGAACCCGACGAGCTTCGGCTTCGCGCAGCCGCGGCAGGCGGACCCGGGCTATCACAGCCACGTGGACCCGCTGAACCCGCCGGCGAACGCGGATACCCCGGATGCGAATACGGACTGGGTTGGCGCGTACGACATGGTGAAGGGTGCGCTGGTGTTCTCACCGCCGACGCCTCCGAACGGCTATCTGCCCAACACGCTGCGTTGGGGCCGGACGTACACGGTGTGGTTCACCTCGCCGCTGCCCCCGCGGTTTACGGGGAGCGTGACGACGGCGCAGCGTCGCGCCGGGACGCTCGGGCCGCTGGCCGCGGCGAACCTTGGCACACCGAAGAACCCCGCGGACATCGGTGACAACGAGGGCAACCCGAATCCGGTGGTCACGGCCGGAGGCGTGCAGTACATCGACGGCGACGGTGTGGTGAACGAGGGCGACTACAACTGCTTCTTCAACCACTTCTTCCTCGATGCACCGGCCAACCTGCCCGCGGACATCGCCGACAGCACGGGCGAGGTCGGCAGCGACGGCGTCGTGAACGAGGGCGACTACAACTGCTTCTTCAACAACTTCTTCCTGATCTGATTCGGACTTGCATAACAACCCCGTGCGTGGTGAAGACTCACCGTCGCTCGGGCGACTGAACACACGGAGAGCGGCCTTTGCGGGCCGCTCTCTTGTTTTTGCTCGCGGTGCATCGCTTTAGACGCATCGGTCCGGGCGCTGGTTTTGCAGCGTGAGGGCGTGAGAGAAAGGCGAGTTCGCGTGGTGGCTCGCGGGCGTTCAAGACACGGTGTAAAGTGATGGTCATGACGAGCGAAGGGCGTGAAGCAGGTGTGTCGAAGCTCTCGTGGTTCGGGGGTTTTCTTGCGCGGGTGGTGGTGCCGGGGTACATCGCTGCCGGCGCGGTGATGAAGTTTCTTACCGGCTCGCCCGCGGATCTGCCCGACGTGGTGCGCAAGCTCGCGGGGACGGATGCCGCGGCGTTGTATCAGGTCTTCCTGATGGTTGTGTGCACGGAGCTGGTCCTGGCGGTGGTGTTGGTGATGCACCGACGCTGGGCGAGCGTTCTGGCGGCGACGGCGCTGCTGGTGTTCTGCGTGGTGCTGGTGATCCAGATCGCGCAGGGCGGGACGTCGTGCGGGTGCTTCGGCGCGGTGAAGGTCTCGCCGTGGGCGATGCTGGGGATCGACGTGGTGCTGCTGGCGCTGGTGGTGATCTTCCGGCGGAAGCCGCCGGCGGCGGACATCAGCAGTTGGCGGTGGGTGTGGATCACGATGGTCAGCGCGGGGCTGATTGTCGGGGTCTTCGGGGCGGAGCGGCGCGGCTGGCAGGGGCGGTATTCCGGCACGTACACGCTCGACACGCACACGTGGACGGGGCGTTCGTGGGAGACGTTGAACGTCTTCAACTACACCCCGCGGGCGCAGGACGGGCGGACGTATTCGCCCGCGACGTTCCCGGAGGATCGGCAGGTGTGGGTCTTCTATCGGCGGACGTGCCCGCACTGTCACGAAACGATCAGGAAGCTCGCGGAGCAGAAGGCCAGCGAGGCGGTGAAGAGTCGGCTGGTGGTGGTGGACTTGCCGTACGAGGCGGGCGTGGAGGAGCGGTACGGGATGACCCCGCGCGAGGCACCGTGCGAGGACTGCACGAAGCTGCGAGCCGTGGAGGGGACGGGGTACACCGCGACGGTGCCGGTGGTGGTGACGTTTGTGCGCGGGGTGGTGACGGACGTTCGCGTGGGGAACTGATGGGCTTTGCGAAACAAGGACGTGCGGCATGAGCGTGGAAGAGACAAGGCCCGGTTCGTCGTGCGAGAAGAAGCCGCGGAAGGCCGCGGGGGTCTCGCTGCCGGTGATCGGTGTGACCACGGGCGGGGCAGGTTCGGCGGCTGACGGTGGGGGGGCGAAGGGGTCCAAGCCGCGTTCGACGATGGGCAAACTTCGGGCGATCGTGCTGATCGTGGTTCACCTGCTGATCGCGCTGCACATCGCGCTGTGGTTGATCAGCGGGATGAGCGACGGCGAACGCTCGACGCTCTCGCCCGTCGAGCCGAGCGAGGCGATGTTCACGCTCGAACTGGGGACCGTCAACGCGGGGTTCGTGCTCTTTGTCGGCGCGATCGCTTCGACGATGATCTTCGGGCGCTGGTTCTGTGGCTGGGCGTGCCACGTGGTGGCGCTGCAGGATTTCTGCGGCTGGCTGATGAAGAAGATGGGCGTGCATCCGAAGCCATGGCGCACGCGGCTGCTGCTGTGGACGCCGACGGTCCTGGCGCTGTACATGTTCGTTTGGCCCACGTTCCGGCGTGAGGTTGTGGCGCGGGTCTTTGGTGAGGCGGTGACCATCGACGGCAAGACGCGGCACGTGCTCTCGCCCGAGCTTTCTGCATGGCTGGGTGAAGTCAGGCCCTGGCCCGCGGATGGGTTCGAGTCTCGGTTTGTGGTTGAGAACTTCTGGGAGACCTTCGCGCCGTGGTACATGGCGGTGCCGTTCTTGTTCGTGTGCGGGTTTGTGGCGGTGTACTTTCTGGGTGCGAAGGGGTTCTGCACGTACGGGTGTCCGTACGGCGGGTTCTTTTCGCCGGTGGATCGGCTTTCGCCCGTGCGGATCAAGGTGAACGACTCGTGCAACCAGTGCGGGCATTGCACGGCCGTGTGCACGAGCAACGTGCGAGTCAGTGAGGAAGTCCGCGATTACGGGGCGGTGGTTGACCCGGGGTGCATGAAGTGCATGGACTGTGTGAGCGCGTGCCCCAACGACGCGCTGAGTGTTGGGTGGACGAAGCCGGCGGTGCTGATCAAGCCGCGGGTCGGTGAGGCGCAGATGAACGCCAGCCGCGCGAAGGTGAAAGCGCGGTACGACCTTTCGCTCGGTGAAGAGCTTGTGCTCGGGTGTGTGTTGCTCGGGCTGACCATCGGGTACCGCGGGTTGTACGGGCTGGTGCCGCTGCTGATGGCGGTGGGGATGGCGGGTGTGGTGACGTTCATGGTGTACAAGTGCTGGAGGCTGGCGCGGGACGCGAACGTGCGCGGGCCGTTCTGGCAGCTCAAGCGGACGGGTCGGCTGACCGGTGCGGGGGCGGTCTTCGCGGTTGCGACGCTGGTGCTCACGGGCATGGCGGTGCAGGGGGCGTTCATTTCGATCGGCCGTTGGACGGGCAACCCGCTCTACGACCGTGTGATGAGCGACCCGACGGTGACGAAGACGGCGCTGCTGAGCAAGGGGTACACACCCACGGCGGAGGTGAGGGAACTGGCGAAGAGGGCCGAGGCGCGGATCGGGCGCGGGCTGAGCATCGCGGAGGGCGGGGTGAACCTCTTGACGCCGCCGCTGGTGCATGCGAAGGTCTACTGGTTGAGGCTTGTGCAGGGTGATCTTGAAGGTGCGGAGGGGCACATGCGGCGGAAGCTGGCGGGGATCGCCACCAGCGCGGATGTGATCCTGCTGGCGCAGACGATGCAGGCGCGGGGCGCGAAGGACGCCGAGATCGAAGCGATGATCGAGGGGATGCTGAAGGCAACGCCCGAGCTTGAAGACGCGCGGCGGCTTCTGGCCGAACGGTACGTGATGACCAACCGGGTCACCGAAGGGACGCGGCTGTATCGAGACGCACAGATCGCGGTGCCGCGGGATATCGCGACGCTGCGCGGGGCGATTCGGTTTGCGATGAGTCTGGACAACAAAGAAGCGGCGCTGGCGACGGCGGACCGCGCGGTGAGGGAGTATCCCAAGTCGACGGTGCTGCTGATGGACCTGGCGGGTGTGCTGATGGCGAGCCAGCAGGTGCCGGCGGGCGTGGCGATGGCGCAGCGCGTCAGCGAGCTGGACCCGAAGATGCCCGACCCGTACTTCCTTCGCGCGGAAGTTCTGGAAAGCCAGGGCAAGGCGGAAGAGGCCAAGGCCCTTCGAGAGAAGGGCGAGCAGCTCGCGGAGCAGGCCCAGCGAAGGCGCGAGCAGTCGCGACCGAGCTCGCTTCCCTCGCCGACGGGCGTGCCGGAATGAGCGGGTTTCGAACAGGTGTTTACCGCCCACGTGGTTTTTAGACAGGTTGTGGAAGGGTGGTCCCACGGTTCAGAGGCGGGTTTTGGAGATGAATTGAGGGGAATTGCTCGGGTTTTCCTGAGCGATGGAACATCTCTGGCCCGATGGCGGTAAGGGTGTATCTTGAAGGGGTGAAGCCCGAAATGGGGTATGGGGTGTTGAGTCCGCAGGGGTGGGCAAGTACGGTTTTTGAATGGGTCTTTCCGGCGCATCGGTTCCGGTGCGGTTGAAGAAGATGGGGCGTGTGCCCGACGAGGATGAACGAGAACGAGCACGAGAACGAGGAGTTGTTCATGCAGCGATCGACGAGCGCGAAGATGAAGGCGGTTCTGGCGGGGGCGATGGTCATAGCGGCCTCTGGGGCGGCGATGGCGCAGCCCGGGGATTACGCGAACTATGCCGACGTGGCCAGCGGGTTGGGCGACGCGCTCTACGCCGCGTATCCGCCCGGCGAGCCGACCCGCCTGCTCATCGTGCAGCGCAACGGCATCATCCGCGTTGTCGATAACGGCGTGCTGCAGACCAACGCGTTTCTCTCGCTTGGTTCGACAACCTCCGGCAGCACGGTTGCGCAGAACCGCATCACGCCAACCGGCGGGACGGTGCGGATTGATGCCAACGGCAACGTCGTGACCAGCGGCGGCACCGTGTACAACGTCTCCCGCGCCAGCGAGCAGGGCCTGCTCGGGTTGGCCTTCGATCCGGACTACGCCACCAACCGGCGCTTCTACCTCTACTACACCGCGCCGCGCGGCAACTGGCAGGTGACGGGCGCAACCACCGCCACCGACCGCTCGCAGACCGTCGTCGCACGCTACACCACCAGCGCGAATCCCAACATCGCCAACACGACCGAGGAACGCATCCTCACGTTCAACCAGCCCTTCTGGAACCACAACGGCGGGTGCATGCAGATCGGTCCGGACAACCTGCTGTACATCACCACGGGCGACGGCGGCTCGGGCGACGACCCTTTGAACGCGGCGCTGGACCTGCGTTCGACGATCTCGGGCAGCCCCAACATCGACTCGTGGCTGGGCAAGATCCTTCGCGTCGATATCCGCACGCCCACGGGCTACATCGTCCCGGCGAGCAACCCGTTCGTCGGGCAGACGCAGCTCGGTGATCCGTGCCGCCCGGAGGTGTACAGCTACGGGCTTCGCAACGCCTGGCGCTTCAGCTTCGACCGCTTGAACGGCGACCTGTGGATCGCGGACGTGGGTCAGAACCTCTGGGAAGAGATCAACTACGCCCCCTCACCGACGCGCGGCGCGGGGTTCAACTGGGGCTGGCGTGCGCGCGAAGGCAACGTCAACACCGCCAACAGCGCCTCTCCCTTCTCCAACGCCAACGCGGTTGACCCGGTGTACGTCTACCCGCATTCAACCAGTCAGGCCGGCGGCAGCTCGTACCTCAGCACGCAGACGGGGATCAGCGTCACCGGCGGGTACGTCTACCGCGGGCGGGCAATCCCGGGCTGGCGCGGGCGATACTTCTTCGCCGACTTCGGGACCAACCGGATCTGGAGCTTCCGCTACATCAACGGGCAGCGCGTGGACTTCCAGGACCACACCAGCCAGCTCACCGGGCCCAGCGGGACGATCTCGCAGATCGCATCTTTCGCAGAGACCCCCACGGGCGAGTTGCTGGTGGTTCAGCTCAACGGGCGTGTTCGGCAGTTCGTGCCGCAGACTTTGCCCAACACGGCGCAGTTCGTCGCCTCCGACATCGCGCAGGACACGGGTGACCCGGGGACCAACGGCGTGGTGAACGAGGGTGATTACAACCTCTTCTTCAACTCGTTCTTCCTTTCGGATTACGCCGGCTCCTGGCCGGCGGATATCGCCAACTCCGCGGGCGACGTCGCGGCGCAGTACGCAACCGGCGCCGTCGGCGGCGGGCCCAACGGCGTGATCGACGAGGGCGACTACAACGCCTTCTTCAACAACTTCTTCCTGTTCTGATCCCGCGCGTGCAACTTCGGCACGCGAAAGCACTCCACACAAAGGCCCCGCGTTTGTCGCGGGGCCTTTTTCGTTGGTTCGTTTGAGCTCGCCGACAACTCAGCCGCGGGTGATGTTCTGCCGATCGACCATGTGGCGGAACGTTCGGCAGACGAAGTCGATCTCGTCGTCGCGCAGCGAGCCGTAGAACGGCAGGGCGATGGTGCGGGCGCTGACGCTCTCGGCGATGGGGTAATCGCCCGGCGCATAGCCGAAGCGTTCGCGGTAGAACGGCTGCAGGTGGATGCACGGGAAGTAATCGGCGGCGCCGATCTCATGCCGGCGCATCCCCGCGATGACCTCGTCGCGTTCCTGACGCGTGTACTCGGCGCTCAGGCGGACGACATAGACGAACCAGCTCATCACCGAGTCCTGATCGACGGTGGGCAGGATGACGTCGGGGACGTCGAGCAGTCGCTGGGTGTAGGCGGTTGCGACTTTCTGTCGCCGCTCGATGATCTCGTTGAGCCGCTTCATCTGCGCAACGCCCAGTGCCGCGTGCAGTTCGCTGAGTCGGTAGTTGTATCCGAGGCGTTCGTGCGTGAGCCACGAGCCGAGGTGCGAAGCGGCAACACCGGGCCCGCCCATGCCAACCGCCGGCGTGCTGCCCGCGGGGACGGTGCCCTGCGGCATCGTCGGGACCGGGCGGCCCTGGCTGCGCAAGCTCCGGCACAGGTCGGCTAAGCGCTTGTCGTCGGTGACGATCATGCCACCTTCGCCCGTGGTGATCTGCTTGTTCGGGTAGAACCCGAAGACACCCACGCGCCCGAAGCTGCCCGCCTGGCGTCCCTTGCGTGAACAACCCAGGGCCTCGCAACAATCTTCGACCAGCGGGATCTCGTGCCGAGCGGCGATCTGCTCGTACGCCTCCATGTGCATCGGGTTGCCGAAGGTCTCAACCGCCAGAATCGCCTTCGTCCGCGGTGTAATCGCGGCTTCGAGCTTGCTGGGGTCCATGTTCAACGACTTCGGGCAGATGTCCACAAAGACCGGCTTCGCGCCGACGTACAGAATCACGTTCGACGAAGCGATGAAGCTGAACGGCGTGGTGATGACCTCATCACCCGGGCCGACGCCCAGCGCAAGCAGCGCCATGTGCAGCCCCGCGGTGCCGCTGGAGCATCCCACGGCGTGCTCACGCCCGACGCGCGCGGTGGTCATCTTTTCGAAGAGTTCCTGCATGGGCCCGATGCTCAGGCGCCCGCTGCGCAGCGTCTTGACGACCAGATCGATCTCCAGGTCGGTGATGTCGGGTTTGCTGAGGGGGATTTCGTGAACGCTCATGGTGGCCATAGCTCCAAGCATCGACGCGTTTGCGTGGTCTGATAAGTCCGATCTTCGCGTTGACTCAGTTTTTCTCGGGCGTTTCGTCTGTGCGGTGTGTGTGAGGGGTGGAGACAAAAAGTTCGCTCAATCGGCCCACATCTATCGGCTTTCCGAAGCGGTTCACCGTTGAGACGGTGCCTTGGGCCCTTGGGTCAATGGTGCGAGCCTTGAAAGCACGCGGGCCAGCCCCGCGCGGTCTTCCGCCGCACAGCGAAGGGCCAGCCACGCCGCCTGGGCTCGCCAGCCCAGCGGCAGGTCCGTTCGCTCCAATGCCAGGTGCGCCAGTCTTCGCGATCGACGGACCCGCTCGGCGCGACGCGCCAGTTCGTCACGATCGGCCTCGCTGAGCTCCAGCAGCACGAGGCCCGGCTCGGGCGATTCACCCGTCGCGTCGATCATCGGGTCCGTCACCGAGACGCGCCCGGGGCGTGGCCAGGTATCGGGGCTCCAGGGCAGGCGACCGGCCGCGTCCATCGCCATCGCGATCTCGCACAGCGCCAGCGCAACGCGCGAAGCGGTCTCTTCGGTGCTCATCACCAGCTCGCAGATCGCCGGGGTCATGGCCTCGTCGTCCTGCATGCCCGGCACGCCCGCGCGGATCAAGCCCAGCAGCATCGCCCGCTGCATCGGCGCGTTGCGCTCGCGGAGCGACTCGAGCAGCAGCCTGGCGGAGCGAACCGAGTCGGCCTTGATGATCTCCGAGGCCATCGCCTCGGCGAGCATCATCATGCCCGCGGGGCTTTCCGGGCGGAGCGCACGGACCACCGCCTCGGCAACCCGCAGCCTGTCGCTCTCGCTGCGCTCGCCCGAGGCGAGCACCGACCAGACCGCCAGATCGAAATCCGCGGTCTGCGCAAGCTGCACGAAGGGTTCAATGTCGGACGCGGATCGGTTCTCGTGTGCGCGCAGGGCACGCCCCATCAGCGAGATCGACTCGTCCGCGTCGGAGACCATGGCGCGGACCACCGTGGGGGCCGTGCGCCCGCTCGGACGCAGCGCCGCGTTGAGGATCGAGAGTGCGTGTCGGCGGCGCTCGGGCAGTTCCACGCGGGCGTCGAGCTGATTGCGCAGCAGCGTGACGGTCTGCTGATCCGCCGGCGCAAGGGCGATCAGCACGTTCAACGCCGACGCACGCAGCGTCTCGTCGTCCGATCGTGAGTAGACGAACTTCGCCAGCGGGACGCACGCCTTCAGCCGCGCCCGCACGGACGATTCAAAGAGCGACCTGAGCCCCGCGCTCGACTGCGGCGTCAGCAGCTCGGTCTGCTTCTCGGCGATCAGCGACTCGCACCGCACCGCGATGGGCGAGTCTCCCACGCTGGCGAGGATCACCGCGGCCGAGACCGCCTGAATCGGCGCGTCGTCCGTCAGCAGTTTCTCCAGGCTCGACCGGGGAAGGATTCCCCCGACGCTGACAAGCTGGGCCGAGAGCGAGAGCAGCACCGCGGGGGGCAGCTCGCTCCAGCGCGCCAGGTCCTCAAGCTGCGTGGTGCTGAGCAGCCCCGCATCGATCCCCAGTGAAATCACGCGCGTGCGTGCCTCGGCGCTGACCAGCGTTCGCACCGAAAGCAGGTCGAGCGAGCCGGCGGCGGAAAGCTCCGCGGAGCCCAGCACGCCCTCGGCGCTCAGCACCGGATCGCGCATCATCGATAACTGCGCAAACAGCGGCGCCAGCGCCGGATCGCGCAGGCGACGCAGCGACCGCGCCGCCTCACCCGGGGATGGGCTCGCATCCGGGTCCAGCATCGCGCGCAGAAGGTCCGCCAACTCGCGGGTCTCCGCGGCGCTCAGCGGGATGGTCTTTGTCACGATCTTCGGCGCAACCGACGCCGTGACGGTGGACGCACCGGTCGGCTCGATCGCGCGCACGGATGTCGGCATCAACATCGCCAGCGCCAGCATCAACGCACATCGCGCGGCGACCGCTCGCCGGCTTGATCTCACGCGGGTTGAACGATCGCGGCGGACCATCCGCAGAGTTTACGCCGGGCGCGCCCGCGGCTGCGGCTGCGTGCTCCTGTGCCGGTCGAACGCCTCACGAAAGGCTCGCGCGCAGCTCCTCGTGCATGCTCCGGCACAGCTCGCTCAGCGGCTGGCTGAGCCCCGCGAGCGTGATCCCGCTGGCGATCTGCTTATCCAAGCGTCGGTGCGCGGTGATCACGGTGGAGTGGTTGGGCCGGCCGATGGCGCGGGCGATCTCCGGATAGCTCAGGCTGGTGAGCTTGCGGGCGAGGTACGTCGCCAGCGCCCGGGCCAGGACCACACGCTCGTGCCGTCCGCGCGAGGCGAGCTCTTCCGGCTCGACGTTCAGTTTCGTGCAGACGCGTCGAACGATGTCGGCCATGCGGACAGCGCGTTGCCCCGGGGCGTGACGCAGGAACGCCGCCGCCTCGGGCTCGGCGCCCGTCAGCGATGCGTTGCGTTCGTGGATGGGGCTGAGGCGGGCCGGATCGCCGGGCAAGTCCGCCGTCCCCAGGGCCTGCTGCACGCAGAGCATCCCCACGCGCACGGCCAGGGGTCCGCTGTCGGTCGCCGCGGCGGCACGCTGAACCGAGCCGGCGTTGTCGGTGTACTGCCCGAGCAAACGGTGCACCGCTTCCACCTTGGTGATCAGGCCCTCCAGATCGCGGACACTGACCGTGCGGGCGCTCTGATGCGTCGCCGAGTTCAGTGCCGAACGAACCAGCAAGCCCAGCGCCGACGAATCGAGGGCCAGCCCGCGCCGGCGCGACAGGGCCATCAGCAGTTTCTCAACCCCCGGCGCGTCGGGCGTGGTGATCGCGGCGTGCAGCCCCGCCACCAGACGGCTTTGCAGCGTCTCGCTGAAGGTCTTCATCTCGCGCGGGGCGCACTTGCCGGTCAGTGCCACGCGCCCGCCGCGCTGCACCACCGCGTCGATGGTCAGCACCAGTTCCTGCTGCGTCCCGGGTTTGTTGTTCAGGGCGCTCAGGTCGTCGATGCACAACAGGTCGCAGCGCCGGTACCGCTTGCGCAGCTCCTCGGTCTTCTGGAATCGGCACGCCTGGATGTACTCGTTGACGAACTGCTCCGCCGTCACGGTGATCACCGTCGAGCCCGGGTGCGCCGCGTGGGCCTCCGCGGCCATCGCGTGCAGCAGGTGCGTCTTGCCCTGCCCCGTCGCGGCGCTGATCACCAGCACCCCGGGACCCGTCTCTCCCCGTGCACACCGCACCGCGCACTCGTACGCCAGTCGGTTGCTCCCCAACACCACAAAGTCGCTCAGCCGATAGCGAACCGGGCTGACACGCAGGCGGCTCTGCGCCTTGAGTATCTGCGGCATCGGAGCGGCGGATGCCGAGAGTGCGGTGTTCGGGACGTTCGCACCGGCGGTTGGGCGCGGACCTGTTGCCGTCACAATCGGCTCAACGCTGACGCGGACGTTCGGGACTGTGCCGCGGCGCAGGGCCTCAGCGGCGCTGCGGGCGATGACCTCCACAAAGTCGCGTTCGACGATCCCCGCCACCAGCGGGCTGGGAACGCACACAACCACTTCACCCGTGCTTGAGAACGAAATCGCCCGGCCACCCCGCAGATATCGCCCGAGCTTTTCCGGACCCAGCCGCTCACGCAGAAGCAACTCAAGCTTCAGCCCGGCGCTGTCGAGACTGACGTGTTCGTGGGTGTGCGCAACGCTGATGCCGGTCGCGGCGAGCTGCGAGTGACCTGCCGCCGATCGATCGGCGTCGATGTTGGCCTCGGCGCGTCCGGGGTGCTCGCGCTGTTCGGGCTGCTCGGGCTGACCAGCGCGAAGCCCGCCGACCGCGGTGCGTGCATCCAGAGCGACACCTGCGGCATCGGTATTCGCAGCGGCATGAACATTCGTCGTGGGCTGGGCGTGAACACCATGGTTCTGCTCAATCCGGCAAAGGGTTTCAGATGAGTGAGGTGAAGAAACCAAAGAGACAACCGCTTCACGTGCATTCACGTGGATCTTCCTTGAAGGGTTGTGATGAAGCCGAGCGGATCGCGCCCTCGCTCGAAAGACCTCGGGCGCGGCCACCACGGTGCAACTGGTTGAGAAAGGAACCCACGAGTCCGTTCAACACCGCCGAGTCACTCGAGACTCTCGCGACCGGGCAGAAATGCCGGCGATGCGAGAGGCCCGTGTCACCGGGCGGCGGTCGATCCGTGACCGAGGAACAAGATATCGCCGGCGCTGCGCAACTCAAGGCGGAGGGGAACAAAAAACCTGTCCACATCGCGGAAAAGCCTTGCAAACAGGCACTTTCCGCGCCGAAAAAAAGTTCTCAACGCCGAATGTGAAGGAATGATGAGCATCCCGTGGAAAACTCGTGTCGGCGATTGTTCGCGCACCGTTACGCCTCACGCCGCCCGCCTCACGCCGCGATGTTCGCGCCCGTTCGCGGGTGGTTCGTCGCCGATCGAAGCGCGACCGGACCTTTGCACAGGTCATCACCGTGATCGCCTCGAACGCTCAGGGTTCTTCCGGATCGGTCACGACTCACGCGTGGGGTGCCCACGTCGGCTCAATCCATCGGTGAAGTTGACGTGGGGCTCAGGTCTTGAACCAGCGCCACACGCTTGGCGAAGGCCCGGAATCGCAGCGATTCGTACAGCCGCCGCGCCGGCGCGTTCGCCTCGTCCACGGCGCACGCCAGCCAGCGTTCGCTGCGGGCGCACAGGTGATTCAACCCCATTTTCATCAGCGCCGAGCCCAGCCCCAACCCCCGCGCGCTCGGGCCCAGCCCGATGTAGACCAGCTCAACGGTGTGCTGCGGCGGACAGGGGCTCAAAAGCAAACACCCCTCGGGTTGGTCGTCGACGAAGACCAGAAACCACATCGCCGGGTCGTACGTTCCAACGGAGCGGTGCGAGGCCAGCACGTCCTGCGTGGTGCGCAGTGAGCAGAGCGCCGGGCAGTCCAGTGTGCCGAGGTAACTGCGCTCCAGGGCGTGGGTCAGGGCCGCCTCGGCTTTCGCGGGGGGCATGGACGCGACCGTGCGCACGCTGACACCCGCGGGCCAGACCGGCTGCTCAAAGCTCGGGCGGCGTGGGATCTCGCGGCGCATGTACGCCAAATCCGCCAGGTGTGAAAAGCCGCCCTGGAGAAAGCTCGAACGCAACGAACCCTGAGAGGGCTCCAGAAGCGACTGACCCATGGTGTACGTGGGCAACTCTGCCCGCGATGGTTCGCGACGTGCAAAGCCCGCGTGATATCCGAGCGTTGGCGCGTCCTCGGCCCTTTCGCGCCGCAGCACTTGACAGACGTGCTGGAGCAGGCGTGCACGCTCGCGGGTGGCCTCGGGCCCGCGCAAACGCTCGGCATCCGGGGCCGAGCCCCCGCCGGTGGCGTCGTCTTCGGAGAGAAAGAACATCGCCGTGCGCCCGGGGCTGGGCATGACCAGCGCGACGTGCACGGGGCGACCCGCGGCGTTCAGCGTCGCCCAGAGCTGGGTCAGGTCGTTGGCGTCGCTGGCGGCGGCGAGTTCCAGATCCCGCACCGACCGATCGCCCGGACGGACCCCGAGCAGACGGGCCAGAGCCAGCGGACGCAGGGTGTCATCGACCCGCACAATCACGGGCCCCGCGTCGCCGGGGTTGGAACCGCTGGTGCTTTGGGTCGCAAAGGTGGTCATGGCCGGTGTGGAAAGTCAGGAAAGGGTGGGGGGGCGGGAGGAAGGGGGCGAGGGGGGATGGAATACCGGGGAAACCGTCTCAAGGTTGATCGGCAGACGGATACGGAAGTGTGTACACTGGTCGGCTCAGTGGAAAGGACCGCTATGGGTTTTTCGTCAATCGTTTCGGGATTTCGGGTCGGGACGCTGGCGCTGGGCTTGGCCGTTTTGGCCGGTGGGGCGATGAGCCTGCCGGTGGTGGCGGCCCCGGAGCCGGAGGTGGTTCCGACGCGCTGGGAGCTGAAGGCCAAGTTCAGCCCGTTGCGGGTCTTGACGGTTGATACGCCCGAGGGCCCCCGCGCGTTTGTGTACATGACCTACGAAGTGACGAACACCACGGGGCAGGACGTGCTGTTTGCTCCGACGTTCGACCTGGTGACGGCCGACGGGACGGTTGAGCGTTCGGGCAAGGGCGTAAGCGCCGAGGCGACGAAGAAGGTCATCGCGTACGTGAATGACCCGGAAGTGAAGGACCAGATCGCGGTGATCGGGTCTCTTCTTCAGGGTGAAGAGAACGCGCGGGTGGGGATTGTGATCTGGTCGGGGGAGCAGCTTCGTCCGGGGGAGCTGACGGTCTATGCCGCGGGCTTCTCGGGTGAGAGCACGACGGTGACGCCGCCCAAGACGGCGGGCGGCAAGGCGGCGGCGGAGGGGGTTGTGCTGCGGAAGACCAAGAGCCTGACGTACAGGACCCCGGGTGAGATTTCGCAGATCAAGGACACGCCGATGAATCCAGTTGAGACCGGATGGGTGATGCGGTAAGTTTGGTTTATGGACGGGGAGGTGGTGGAGGGGCTGGGGCGGGTTCAGCGGTTGGGGAAGGGGTGGTTGTCGGTCGATTTTTCGATTTCGACGGTCTAGGATTGAGGCCCGGCTCAGCCCGGCGGCCCTCTGTGGGAGGGCCTGCGGCGAGGTTGAGCGGGCGGGCTGGTTTGTTTGCAGATCGAAGGGCTTTGCCATGGCACATAAAAAGGGTCAGGGTTCAACGAAGAACGGCCGCGACAGCAACCCGCAGTACCGCGGGGTGAAGTTGTACGCCGGTGAGGTGGCGCAGCCCGGGTCGATCGTGATCCGCCAAGTGGGCACGCCCATCAAGCCGGGCTTCATGGTCAAGCGCGGCAAGGACGACACCTTGTACTCGCTGGGTCACGGCAAGGTGGTCTTCATGGGTTCGACGGTGCACATCGACCCGTTGGATCCCAAGACGCCGCGGCCTTTCTGGCTGAAGTCCTCGAACGCGCCGAGCAAGAAGTAAACCGATCGCCCGCGTGGTGAGCGTTGCTTACTCACGCTGAACGATCTGAATCAAGCGATTTCTTCCAGCCCCTGCCGATCGGTGGGGGCTGGTTGCTTTTGCGGTGCCTTGTGCCTGTTGCCTCAGGCGTTCAGGTCGAGGGAGGGCTGATCGGGCTTGGGCTTGGGAAGTTGTGGAAGGGGTTGGCGTTTGTGGTCCTGGCGGGCGTCTTCCTCGGTTGTGGAGGCGAGGTTGCGGGCGGCGGTGACGCCTTCGGAGGTTTCGACGGTGTCGACGACCTCGGCGTGCTTGACCTCGGATTTGACGTTGTCGCGGCGTTTTTTCGCCTGCTCGCGTGCGGCGAGGCGTTCGGCCTCGGAGAGGCCGGCGACCGACTGCGTGATGGGCACGCCGAAGGACGACATCTGTGGAGATATCGACGGGTCGGGGCGTGGGGCTTCACATGAAGGGGCGGTGCGGTGGTTTTCGGGCGTTGAGCGCGGGCGGCGGAGGGGATTGGGCAAGGGTTGAATGGGGGTGGACCGGGGCGGGACCGGGGCTTCAAACGCGTGTTGGGCGTAGGATGAATCTCGGCGGGCGGGTTCGTGTTTGAGAAGAACGAAGAGGACTCAACGAAAGGTGATCATGAGCCGGACGAACGCGAGCGTGAAAGAGAAGATGGTGGTTGGCAAGGTGCTGGCGGTTCTTGCGGTGGGCGCGGTGTTGACGCTCGGGGCGTGCGCCAAGCGTGACGGCGGCTCGGCGGATGCCGATCAGCCGGTGCGTGAGGCTTTGAAGCTGCCGGCGAGCGCGGAGCCGGTGGCGGAGCTGAAGGATCTGGCGTTCATGGCGGGTCGGTGGGTGGGTGTGGCGCCGCGGGCGAGCTTGGTGAACGAGGAGCATTGGATGCTGCCGCGGGGGAACGCGATGGTGGGGACGTTCCGGCAGGTTCGGCGTGACGGCAAGACGGCGTTTGTGGAGGTTTCGCAGATCGAAGCGGAGAAGGACGGAGTTGTTCTGCGTCTGCGGCATCTGCACAGCAAGCTGGAGGTGCCGGAGGAGCGGAAAGAACTGTCGATCTTCAAGCTGAAGAGCGCGGGGAAGAACCGTGCGGAGTTCACGGGGACGGGCAAGGCGGAGGGGATCAGCGCGGTGATCTACACGCTGAGCGAGGACGGCAACGAGCTTTCGCAGGAGCTGGTCTTTGATCCGGCGAAGTCGAAGGAGAAGGGTTTCACGTCGGTGTACCGGCGTGAGGGGAAGTGAGTTTTCAAAGCAGCAAAGCAGCAAAGCAGCAAAGCAGCAAAGTGGCAAAGTGGCGGAGTGGCGAAGTGGCGAAGTGAGATGCAGAAAGGCGTTCACCACGGAGACACGGAGGCACGGAGAAAGCACTGCGGGTTTGAAGTGCTTTGGGTGGTGGGGAGTGGTGGTTGGTTGAGACTGTGTTTGAAAAAAGAACCCCGGCGCTTGCGCGTCGGGGTTTTTTTGTTCGTTTCTGAGTTGATCGATTTCTTTGCTGGTCTGCTTTGCGCTTTGCGGCCTTGACGCTTGCTTAGGCCACGCGGCGGCGGCGGGTGATGGCCAGCGTGCTGAGCAGGACCAACGCGCCCGCGCCGGGGGCGGGGATGATCTGGTTGGCGATCACCGCGTAACCCGCGCCGGTGGGGTGGACGTTCGGCACGATCGAGGGATCGAGCAGCATGTTCGTCAGCGTCGCCTCGTTGCCCAGGAAGGGCGTGTAGGTGTCAACGAAGCGTGCGCCCACGGCCTGGCTGATGTTGCGGATGGTCTCGTTGAGCTGCTGGATCACGCCCGCGGTGAGGGCGGGGTTGGGGTTGCCCGGAAGGACCGCGAAGGGGTCGTAGTAGCCCACGGCGATGATGTTCGCGGTGGGAAGGGCGGCGCGGAGGCCCGAGTAGAAGGTGGTGAGGTTGGTGACGATGCCGCCGAAGGCGCCCTGGAGGGTGGCGAACTGGGTGGCGGGCGGGAGGGCGGCGAAGCCGGGCTGCTGGATGATGGAGAGCAGGTCGTTGGCGCCGAGGGAGACGGTCACGGTGGTGACGGGTCGCGAGGCGGCGGCGGCCTGGGTGATGGCGTTCATCACGAAGGTGTTCTGGCTGATGGTGGAGGTGTAGTTGGTGTTGAGCGCGCGGGCGGTGTTGGAGGTATCGAAGTAGGAGGAGGTGGAGTCGCCGTAGATCGAGGCGTTGACGACGGTGGGGCGGATGCCGGCGTTTTGGGTGGCGAGGTAATCGGCGTAGAGGGAGACGTAGCCGCGGTCGCCGGTGGAGAGTTGGGTGTAGGAGGCGGTGGTGGTGATGCCGAAGCCCACGGAGTCGCCGATGGCGAGGTAGGTGGAGTTCTGGGCGAGGGTGGTGGAGGCCAGCGCAAAGCTGGCGCAGACGGTGAGCAGGACGTTTGAACGCATGAGATCACTCCTTCCTCAATAAAGACGGTGATGCACGCTTGAGAGAGGGCGGGCATTCCGTTGGGGTGAAGGATAGCCGAGAGGGCGAATCTGGGGCGAAAGAGGCGAGAATCAGGCGGAAATAGAGGGGTTGATGGGTGACGGGGCCTGCCCGCATTCTGGACACGGGTCGTTCGGGCGAAGGCCGGTGCGTGGATAGCGGCAGTGGTGACAGAAGGTCGGGCCGGGTTGGAGGAGGTTGAGCAGTCGGCGGATGATGCGGCGACAAAGCCAGATGAAGCCGGCGAAGAGTGTGCCCCAGAAAAGGGTGTTGATGAGGAGGGCGTGGGGGATGGGGAGGTAGGGGATCTCGAGGGTGTCGTACTGCCCGAAACCCTTCAAGCGCAGAGAGGTTAAACCGTACGAATGGGAAGGCGCAGGAGCGATGACCCCGGGCGTGCCGGGAAGACTCACCGAGAAACCTTCGAAACACCGCACGGGCCAGCCGCCGGCGGATCGAAAGCACCCTTCGACTTTGAAGTTGGCGAACTTGCTGCGCAGCCGTATGACCCAATCCGGTGGCGTGGTCTTTACGTCGAGCGGATTCACGGGGAGTGCGTAGGTGTCGTATTCGGTGAACTGAACGAGTGGGCCGCGAAAGTGCTGAGGCCCGAGTTCAACATTCTCTGGATTGAGCAGGAGTTTGCCGCCTTGCACGAACGAGCGCTCGCGATCAATCGGCAGCCACCAACTCAGGTTGTCGGCGAGAACGACGCCGATCTTGCCCTCGCCTGCGGGCCACGCACGCGTGCACTGTGGCAGTGGCGATTCCTCACCCCAACAGATCTGCGGCAGCGTCGCACTCGCGAACGAAAGCAAGACACCCATTAGGAGGTACACGGCGGTCAGCATGCTTGTACGTACGTACTGGCCTCGCCATCTCATGTGAAACGGTACACAGTTCGTTGTATGAGCGGCGATTGCACATGCTGTAGGTTAGTTCGTACAAAGCCGGGAACCCCCGACTTCAGTCGGGGGCTCTGAAAGGGCGGAGTGTGCTGTGCGGATTTAGAGGCCCAGGGTGTTGATGCCGCAGTCGACGAAGATGGTTTCGCCGGTCACGCCGCTGGAGAGGTCGCTGGCGAGGTAGACGGCGGTTTTGCCGACGTCGTCGCCTTCGACGTTTCGGCGGAGGGGGGCGTTGGCGGCGACGTGGTCGGTGATTTTGTCGGCGCCGCCGACGGCTGAGGAGGCGAGGGTGCGGAGGTAGCCGCCGGAGATGGCGTTGACGCGGATCTTTTCGGGGCCGAGCTCCCAGGCGAGGTAGCGTGTGGAGGATTCGAGGGCGGCCTTGGCGACGCCCATGACGTTGTAACCGGGGACGACCTTGTCGCCGCCGTAGTAGGACATGCACATGATGGAGCCGCCGCCGGAGCGGGCCATGATGGGTCGGGCGGCCTTGGCGAGGGCGATGAGGGTGAATGCGGAGATATCGAGGGCCTGGGTGAAGGCGGCGCGGGGCGTGTCGGTGAACTTGCCGGGGGCGAGCCATTCGCGGTCGGCGAAGGCGATGGAGTGAACGAGGATGTCGAGGCGGTCGAACTTCTCGCTGTACTTGGCGAAGGCGTTGGTGATGTCTTCGTCTTTGGCGGCGTCGAGGGAGACGAGCCAGGGGTTGTCGATGCCCAGGGCGCTGAGGGAGCGGCGGGTGCGGTGTTCGTTTTTGTCGCCGGGGAGGTGGGTGAAGGCGAGGGTGCAGCCGTGGGCCTTGAGGGCCTGGGCGATGAACCAGGCGTATGAGCGTTCGTTGGCGATGCCGACGACGAGGGCGGTTTTGCCGGCCAGGAGTTGCGAGGAGGACATGGAAAGACTCCTTGTTTTTCTGAGTGGTCGGAACGTGATCGAGTGTCAGGATAGGGAGAGCGCGGTGCGTTGGGCGGGGCGTTCGGCAGGGTGTTGGTTGGGGTGGTGATGGGGGGCGTTTGGCGCGGGTATGCTCGCGGCATGATGGATCTGAACACGCTGGAGCTGGAGGAGTTGTACAAAGAGCTGGCGGCGGGGGGGATGGTCCGAAGGCTGCTGGAACTGGCGCGCGATGAGGACCTTGCGGGGTCGCAGGATGCGGATTGGGAGCTGGGGGATGTGACGAGCCGGGCGTTTGTGCCGGGGTATCTGCGCGGGCGGGCGGAGGTGGTCTTTCGCAAGGACGGGATCGTCAGCGGCCTTGCGGCGGCGGACGAACTGCTGCTGCTGTTCAAGGCGGATGTGGATCTGACGGTGCGTGTGAAGGACGGCGGCGCGGCGAAGGCGGGGCAGAGCGTGGCGACGCTGGAGGGGGACATGCGGGCGATTCTGCGCGTGGAGCGGACGCTCTTGAACCTGGTTTCGCGGTTGAGCGGGATCGCCACGCGGACGGGTGAGTTTATTGTTGCGGCTGCGAGCGCGGGAGGGAAGGCGGGGGTCTTTGATACGCGGAAGACGACGCCGGGGATGAGGGTGCTGGAGAAGTACGCGGTGCGGTGCGGGGGCGGGAAGCTGCACAGGCTTGGGCTGTACGACGCGGTGATGATCAAGGACAATCACCTTGAGTCGGTGCGGAGCCTGCCGGGGCTTGGGGGCGGGAGTGATGGCGGCGGAGAAGAGGCGTTCGTGATGGAGGTGAAGGCGGCGGCGCGGAAAGCACGGCTGGAGGCGCCGCGCGCGGGGCTGCGGTTTGTGGAGTTGGAGGTCGATCGGCTGGAGCAGTTGCGTTGGGTTCTGAAGGCGGGCGGGTGCGGGGTGGACATCGTGCTGCTGGACAACATGAGCGCGGGGCAGTTGCGTGAGGCGGTGAAGATGCGGGACGAAATGCTGCCGGGCGGCGTGCAGTTGGAGGCTTCGGGCGGGGTGAACCAAAGCACGATCGGGGAGATCGCGGCCAGCGGCGTGGAGCGGGTGAGCACCGGATCACTCACGCACGGCGCGACGTGGATCGATGTTGGGCTGGACGTGGTGGGTTGAGGTTTGAGGCGGAGTCGGATGCACAAAGAGGTCGCAGAGGGCGGAGAGAAAAACCAATCTGTCAACGAAGTGATGGAAGAGATGGAAGGGAGGCGTACAACGCTTCTTCCCTTTCTTCCCTCCCTTCGTTGATCAATCACGCGTTCTCAACTCTGCGTCCTCTGCGGCCTCTTTGTGAAGTGTCTTTTCTTCACGAGAAACACGATACAGGTCAACGAAGGCAGGGAAGAAAGGGAAGCGGGACTTGATGTCCTTCTTCCATTCCTTCCATCACTTCGTTGACGATCCTGGTTTTCTCTGCGTCCTCTGCGGCCTCTTTGTGAAGTGTCTTTTCTTCACGAGGTCGCCGGGTTCACATCTTGCCCTGGGCCTTGAGTTGCCGCTTGATCTCGTGGCGGACGATCTGCCCGCCGGCGAGGTAGATCACGTCCTCGGCGATGTTGACCATCAGGTCGCCGATGCGTTCGAGCTCGCGGCCGCAGCGGTAGCAGATGATGCCGATGGCTTTGCTTTCGCGGTCGGAGCCCATCATGTCCACGCACTCGACGAAGAGCTGCTTGTCGAGGCGGTCGATGTCGGTGTCGCGCATCACGACGTTGCGTGCGGCCTCGGTGTTCGTGTTGAGCAGAGCCTGCAAAAGCGTCTGACAGATGATCGGGACGCGCTGGGCCATCTCGGTGAGCGCGGTGGGCAGCTTTCCGGCTTGAAGGCCCTTGAGCTTGATCGACTGCTTGGCGATGCTGGTGGCGTGGTCGGCGATGCGCTCCAGGTCGGCGTTGACCTTGAGGAACATCGCCACGGTGCGGAAGTCGCGGGCGACGGGCGAGAAGAGCGCCAGCACGCGGTAGCAGGATTCTTCGATGGCGACTTCTTCCGCGTCGACGTCGTCATCGCGGCGGACCACCGAGCGGGCGAGGGATTCATCGAGGGTGAAGAGGGCTTCGACGGCCGTCTCGAGCATGCCGATGGCGGTGGAGGCTTCCTGCACCAGGCGCTGGCGGAGGAGTTCCAACTCGCGCTGCAGCGCCGGGTTGTTGTGGCGCGTGGAGAGCATCGGGGCCTGGGTGGAATCGGGCTCGGGGTTGGGGATCTCGTCCTGGGGCATGGCGGGCCTCGTGTGCGTCGGTCGATTCTGCGCGGTTTGGGTTGATCGTTGGGTGGGTCGCCGAATCGTTGACGATGAACCGGGAGGGTACGCCGGCAGAATGGGTGAAACCCCGCGAAGTGGGGTTTCGACCGGGGCGGCTCGCGGGGTTTGCGAGAGCTTCACAGTTCTTGTTGAAGGAGCGGCGATCTTCTGAAAGACCGACCGGCCAGTCTGATGCGCAGCCTTTGCGCTGTGCGGAGAAAACTGCGGGAAGTTCAAGGGACCGGCCGATTCGCACGACACGCCCCGGTGACGGGTGCGTCAGTCGGAAGGGGGTGGGGGTGACAGGTTGAAGGAACCCAGCGCATGAGCGATCAGATTCGAGTGAGCCCGGGCGTTTCGCGATCGACGAACCCGTATCACATTGCACGCGCGTATGGGGCGCCGGCCCCGGCGGCGGCGGTCGCGCCGGCGACGCCGGTGGTTGGTGAAGCTCGCGGGGTGGTTGGGGCGGTGAAGCCCGCGAGCGTGGCGGGAGCGGCGGGTGTTGGCGCTGTGCAGCAGCCGCGCGTGACGGCGGCGGCGCTGCAGAAGATTGAGCGGCTGGTGGCGGCGGAGGTGCCCGGGCGGGCGGTGCCTGATCAGGTCAGTTTGGGGGCGTCGCGGGCGGATGAGGTGGGGACCAACCGGCGCGAGGCGGCGGGGTTTCAGTTGTATCGCAGGCCCACCGAGAAGAACGAGGTTCAGACGGTGCTGTTGGTTGGGCGGATGCTGGATACCAACGGCTGAGGGCCGCTGGGATCGGCGGCGTAGGATTGGGTGTGCTTGGATTACGAGCGCGGGATGACACAGGCCGAGGTGTGAAGGTGCCGATCGCGGGCGGTCTGGCGGCGGTGCGTTTGTTGCTGCGCCGGTCGAAAGGTCGGCGGACGGATCTGGTCCTTCGCGCGGTGTGGAAGTCTGTGCGGACGGGGCAGCTCTTGATTGTCATCGGGACGACGGCGCTGCTGGCGTTGATGGTGGCGCTGGCGATCCGCGAGACGGCGGTGGCGATCTGGATGCTGTTGTTCTCGCCGGTGATGTCGACGCTGCTGGTGATCTTCGCCAGTGCGGGGTTGGGGCTGCTGGGGATGATTGCGACGATGGGGGAGCTCGCGGTGCGGGCGTTGTTGTGGCAGAAGAAGTGTCCGGGGTGTGGATATGAGTTGGGCGGGGTGCCGCGGGAGCGGGTGAAGAGGGCGCACGGCGGCGGGGGGAGTGTTGCGGGTGGCGACGAGATTGTGCGCTGTCCGGAGTGTGGGAGCGTGTGGCGGGCGGAGCGGCTGGGGCGGGAGCGCGAGCCGGCCGTTGAGGTGGTCGTTTCGTACAAATAGCAAATTTGCAAATTTGCAAATGGCAAATAAGAGGGGCGCGTGCGCTCAGGTGACCTTTGGCTTGCTTGGGTAGTTTTTTGTCTTGAGCCAGTGCCTGATGCCCAGTGCCCAGTGCCTATTCCCTCAGTTCACCACTTGGCCGTTCGTGATGACGTGGGCGAGTGGTGGCAGGCCGAGTTGGAAGGCGAGGGCTCTGGGGTCTTCGTCGGTGAGGATGATCAGGTCGGCGCGGAGGCCTTCTTCGACTCGGCCTCGGTCATTGAAGCCCAGCAGGCAGGCGGGGTTGTGGGTGGAGGCGACGATGGCCTCGGCGGGTGAGAGGCCCAGGTGGCGGGTGCTGGTGGCGATGGCTTCGCAGAGGCTGGGGGATGGTGCGGAGCCGGGGTTGAAGTTCGAGGCGATGCAGAGTGCGCCGCCGGCTTGGAGGAACTTTCGCCCGCGGGCGTAGCGGTTGTCGAGGTGCAGGCCGCAGATGGGGAGCATGACGCCCATGGTGGGTGATTGGGCGAGAAGGGTGAGGTCTTCGGGGGTGGAGGCTTCGAGGTGGTCGACGCTTTTGAAGCCGAGGCGCACGGCCGCGGGGGTCATGCCCAGGCTGTTGAACTGGTCGGCGTGGACGCGCGCGGGGAGGTTGAGTGCGCGGGCGCGTTCGTAGTAGAGGGCGCACTGTTCGAGCGACCAGGCGCCTTTCTCGCAGAAGGCATCGACGGTGATTCCGGGGAACTCGGTGGCGACGGCGGGGAGGGTCTCGCGGGTGGTTCGACCGACGAAGCCGGGCTGGGTTTCGTCGATGGCGTGCGCGAGCAGGGCGGTGGGGACGATTGTGCCGGGGAATCGGTCGGCGGCGTCGCGGATGGCGCGGAGCATTTTCAGCTCGGCGTCGGTGGAGAGGCCGTAGCCGGATTTGACCTCGATGGTGGTCGAGCCGCAGCGGAGCATGGTGTGGAGACGTTCGAGGAGGAGATCGGTGAGGGTTTGTTGTGAGGCGTCGCGAACGGCGCGAACGGTGGACATGATGCCGCCGCCGCGTTTGAGAATGTCGAGGTAGGGGACGCCTCTGCGTTTGTCGTCCCACTCGCTGAGGCGTGAGCCGGCGAAGCAGGCGTGGGTGTGGCAGTCGATGAGGCCCGGGAGGAGTGCGCGGCCTTTGGCGTCGAGCTCGGGGATGTTCGCCCGGGGCTTGCGTGGTTTGGTGTTGGGTTTGAGGGGTTTGATGGAGGAGATGAGGCCATCGTCGATGAGCAGGTCGCAGAGGCCGAGGTCGGTGAGCTCGTCGTTGTTCGGCGCGCGGAGGGGCTGGCCGGGCTTTGCGGGTGTTTTGGGTGTGAAGACGCGGGCGTTGCGGATGGAGAGGGAGGGCATGATCCAAATTTCCAAATGGCAAATTTGCAAATAAGAGGGGAACAGGGAGATGAGTTAAGGGTTCTTGGGTGTGTTGGGGTTTGGGCGTTCGGCTAAGCCTGCGAGGAAGCGGAGGAGGATGTAGGCGGCGACTCGGGCGGTTCGGCCTTGTTCGTCGTGCGGGGGGCAGAGTTCCATGATGTCGAAGCATGCGCAGTGGGGGGAAGCGCCGGCGGCGTGCGCGTAGGCGGCGACGTGCTCGACGGTGAGGCCGTTGGGGTTGAGGGCGCTGACGCCCGGGGCTTGCGAAGCGTCGATGGCGTCGAGATCGATGGAGACGAAGCAGGGTTCCTGTGGGAGATGAGCGGCGGCCTGGGCCATGGAGGTTGCGGGGCGTCGGATGACGGTGCCGCCTTTGGAGGTGAAGTAGCGGAAGTGCTCGTCGGTGTTGACGAACCAGCGGATGCCGACGATGGAAAGTGAGCGGAGGTTGCAGGTTTCGAAGAGTGCGCGGAAAGGCATCCCCGAGCCTTCGGTTGGGCGGACATCGAGGTGTGCGTCGGTGTAGAGCCCGGCGCGGACGTTGCGGGCCTGATGGGCGGCGCGGACGAAGGGGAAGGTCAGGTCGTGCCCGCCGCCGAGACCGATGGGGACGAGGCCCATGCGATGGATAGCGAGGGCGGCGTCGGTGACGCGTTGGTGGGTTTCGGCGAGGGTGGCGGCGGGGATGACGTCGCCGGCGTCGAGGATGGGGGCGAAGCGGATGCCGCCGGCGGGTGAGTCGACACCGAAGCGGGCGAGGGCGGCGCGGATGGCGGCTGGGCCTTGTGCGGCGCCGGGGCGGCCTTGGTTCAGGCGAACGCCCAGGTCGTCGGGCATGCCGAGCAGGGCGGCTTTGCAGCGCGGGGCGGCGGAGAGGTCGGTGGTGATGGTGGCGGCGAATCGGCCTTGCGGACGGTCGGGCCAGTCGGCGGGGCGGGTGTGGGGGATGGGGGGGATTGGGGAGGTGGGAGAGATCACGGTGAAGAGGATACCGCGGGGGATCGGACGCGGTGGGCGGGGCGGTGTCGGTCTGAGGAATCGGTCGGATTGGCTCTCGGCACAGTGGGGGGGTGGTTAGGATTCAGGCGTGACGTTCCTCCTTGAAATCGTCAAACTCGGTTTGTCCAACCTTCGCCGGCATGCGCTGCGGTCGCTGCTGACGGCGCTGGGGATCATCTTCGGCGTGGCGGCGGTGATCACCAACGCCGCGATCGGCGAGGGATCGAAGCGCGAGGCGCTGGCGCAGATCGAGGCGCTGGGTGCGAAGAACATCATCATCCGCTCGACGAAGCCGCCGGAGTCGGCGTCGGGGAACAACCAGCGGCGGAGTTGGACGACGCGGTATGGGCTGACGCGGATGGACCTGGCGGTGCTGCGGGAGGAGTTTGCGGGGGCGGAGGCGATTGTGCCGCTGAAGGCGGTTGGCGGGCAGGTGCTGCGCGAGAATCTTCGGCGGACGAGCCAGGCGTTTGGGACGACGCCTGATCTGAAGCGGGCGGCGAACCTGCGCGTGGCGCGTGGGCGGTATTTGACGGAGGAGGATCTTTCGGAGAACGCGCTGGTGTGCGTGATCGGGCATGAGATTGCGCGGCTGATGTTCCCGTTTGATGATCCGCTGGGCGAGACGATCGGGATCGACGCGAAGCGGCTGCGGATCGTGGGCGTGATGGAGCCTGTGGGCATTGCCGGCGGTGCGGGGGGCAGTTTGGTTGGGCGCGATCTGAACATGGACGTGCACCTGCCGATTACGACGGCGAACGAGGTCTTCGGGGATTCGGTTTTTCGGGCCACCAGCGGGTCGATGAGCAGCGAGAGCGTGCAGGTGTCGGAG
>Ga0068877_10000714_pt1 | contig 28454 bp, 20 predicted proteins | sample NOAtaG_FD_66437 | JGI IMG/M metagenome (GOLD analysis project Ga0068877, IMG submission 66437) | Freshwater lake microbial communities from Lake Erie, under a cyanobacterial bloom - NOAA_Erie_Diel6S_1000h metaG | ecosystem: Environmental > Aquatic > Freshwater > Lake | place: USA: Ohio, Lake...
ACAGCATACCCCCAAAACCTTACCCGCGGAAGGGTTCTCCATCCGTGCGAAAGCGGGTTCCATCCAGGTCGGATATGCAGATTCCGCCGGGATGCGCCATGCGGCCCATGCCCTCGCATTTCTTGCCCGTCCGGTAAACGGGCAGCTTTGCCTCCCCGAAGGGATCCTCACCGATTATCCCAGTACCCCCTGGAGAGGAATCCACATGTTTGTCGGACCTACGGCACTGGACTTCCATCGGGAAATGTATGAAAAAGCCCTGATCCCATTCCGGATGAACAAGGTGGTCCTGCAATGTGAGCAAACTGACTGGGCCAGCCAGCCCAGGATTAAAAACCCGATTACCATGCCGCTTGCAGACCTGGCCGCTGAAGCCCGATTCCTCAAGTCACATCAAATCGAACTCATCCCCCTGATCCAGAGCTTTGGGCACATGGAGTGGTTTTTTGAAAACAGTCAAAACCTGGAGCTTGCCACCAACCCCGAAATCCCTTATACCCTGAATATTCGTGACCCCAAGGCACAGGAAGCACTCAGGGCCATCTGGAAAGAAGCGGTCGATGCGACCGGGGCCAAAACCCTGCACTTCGGCCTCGATGAAGTGGATATGATCGGTTGGGCAAAGAAAGACCCCGAATGGATCACCACCCTCTGGGAAAGCCACCTGCCCTTTCTTGCCGGAATTGCACAGGAGCATGGTGCCCGGATGATGCTCTGGGGGGACATGCTGCTCGCCCCGGGCGAATCCGTGGATTTTGCAAATGCAGAATATCCCGAACAGGCGAGGCGTAGAAGGGACGTCGTACCTAAAGGGAGTTTGATCGCCGATTGGCATTATCTCGCTGAATCTGACCCGGCAAAATATGCCCCCAGTTTCGATATCCTCCAGGCAGCAGGGCTCATACCCGTTGCCTCCACCTGGTTTTTTCCGGAAAATATCAGGGGATTTAACCTTGCTGCGATACAGCGCAACCTCGGTACCTTACAAACGACCTGGGCAGATTTCGAAAGCGCTGAAGCCAATATGCTGAAGTACTTCCCGCAATTCGGCGCCTACCTTTTATCGTTGGACTATGCATGGTCGGGCAGAAAAGAACTCCCCCGGGACCTGCCCTACGATCCGGCTGCGCTCTGGGCCAGGTTGTTTTACAGAATGCCGCTGCCCGTCAACCCGAAAAAAGGCTACTTTATCGCAGAAGCCAACGCAACTGAAGAAACCTGCGGCACCTTCAAATTCCGCTTAATATCAAAAGGGAGCGAAAACACCGCGATCCAACTCCCGGTCGGCACCCAATCCACAACCTCGGGAGCCGCACTGTTGATCGAAAACCCTACCTGGGCGGATGAAAATGAACCCCTCGCGAATATCGAATTTCAATTTGACAATGGCGGAAAAATAAAGATCCCCCTGCGCTACGGCGTCCACCTGCGTTCGCCATCCGATCCCAGACCCGTTTTATCCGGTTATCGGAACGATGAAGGCCGATCCGCAGTGTATCTACCCTTTCCACAAAGTGCAGGGGTATCTAAGATTGTATTTGAAAGTACCAATCCTTACGGACGAACAGCGCTCAAGGGCCTGACACTGATCCAGGCACAGTAAGGCATCATCCCAGCCTTAGATCGGCTGGATGGAATTATAGAAAACCCGCTCGGTAATCTGTGAATACGCCGCTGCACGCAGGCGAAAAGCATTATAAGATTCATAAACCCTGCGCGTGAAGGGGTCAGCCGACACCATTTCCTGGATGACTTCATCGGTGAGCCGTCGCAATTCCCCGATCACCGCGTCCGGGAATTGCCGGATTTCGATTTTTTTCTCCATCAAAGTAGCCATCGCTTCGCTGTTCCTGGCTTCCATATTGGTGAAGCACCAAAGATGCGCATACGCTGCCGCCGCACGCAGGATTTCCTGCAAATCGGGCGTCAAAGCTTCAAACTTGCTCTTGTTAAAGAAGAATTCCAGGGATGTCCCAGGCTCATGCCAACCTGGAGCATAATAGTAGCGGGCGATCTCCTCGAAACCCATCAGGGTATCGTGATATGGGCCAAGCCATTCAGTGGCATCAATCACCCCACGCTCAAGACTGGTGTAAATTTCGCCACCAGCCAGTAAAACCGGTGACCCCCCCGCCTTTGAGAGTACGTTGCCCCCAAGCCCGGGGATCCGCATCTTTAAACCCTTCAAATCCTCGACCCGCTCAATGGCCTTATTGAACCAGCCGCCCATTTGCACCCCGGTGTTGCCGCCGAGCACAGGCAGCAAACCAAAACTCCCGTAAAGTTCTTCCCAGAGTTGCTGCCCGCCTCCACTATTGATCCACGCCGTAACCTGCTGCGCATTCATACCGAAAGGTACCGTCGCGAAAAACTGAGCAGCAGGCGATTTTCCCGACCAGTAATACGGAGAGCCATGACCAATCTCAGCCGCACCGCTGCGCACCGCGTCGAAACATTCTAATGCAGGCACCAACTCTCCGCCCCCAAAAACCCGGATGGTCATGCGTCCGCCGGACATCTTTTCTACCATTTCGGCAAAAACATTACAGGTATCCCCGAGTACGGGAAAGTTGGGCGGCCAGGTGGTCACGAGCTTCCATTCATGCCGCTGCCCGCTGATTACCTGTGCCGTATTGCCGGACTGCGCAATATTTTTACCCCCTAATAACTTTATCAATACGGGCATTGAAACCGTGCCCAGTGCAATCCCTTTAAAAAATGTTTTTCGGTTCATCAGAAGGTTATTTTTATGCCTTGGCTCATACCGAAGGTAAATAAATTTTTACGCATGCACGAAGAAACTTCCCCCCACCATTTGCCGGGCCTGAACAGGCAGGAGCGGTCGGGGAAAGCCTTCCTGGATTTCGTACCCCGATCAGTCGGGGATCACCAGGTGGGGAAAAAACAGCCAGATTATCAGAATGACCATCTGTATAATCACAAATGGCACAATCCCAACGTAAAGATGACGCGTAGTAACCTCCGGAGGTGCTACGCCTTTCAGATAAAACAAGGAAAATCCAAAAGGTGGGGTAAGGAAAGATGATTGCAGGTTGATGCACAACAGAATCCCTATCCAAAGCAAGTTCATATCGAGTTCTTTGAAGACTGGCGCAACCACCGGAACGATAATAAAAATTATCTCAATGAAATCAATGAAAAAACCTGCGATAAAGACCACCAGCATCACTAAAAGTAAAAAAGCCGTGGGTGATAAATCCGATGACTTGATCAGATTTACGAGATAGACATCACCGCCCATTTCGCGAAACACAAAAGAAAAGGTCGTTGCACCAAGTAAAATCATAAAAACCATCGCCGTCAGGTGAGTAGTCTCTATGGCCGCCTCGTGCAAAATCTTCCAATTGGCCTTTTTCTTTTTTAGCGCCAGCAGAATAGCCCCCATTGCACCCACTGCAGCCGCTTCCGTCGGCGTTGCCACCCCGGCAAAAATAGACCCCAGCACGGCAAGGATCAGTGCGAACGGCAGCAGAAAAGCCTCGATGATTTTCCATCCGAAGCCCTCATCGCGAAATTCCTGCAGGTCGGCCTCGTCCACTCTCGGTGCGAGGGACGGGCGCAGGAAAGCCACCGCTACGACATACAACACATAAAGCGCTACAAGGCTTAGCCCGGGCAGTACCGCCGCCGCAAAAAGGCCCCCTACCGAGACGTTCAGAACGCTCCCCAGTAGTACCAGTACTACAGAGGGCGGGATAATCTGCCCCAAAGTCCCCGAGGCTGCTATTATTCCTGTGGAAAGTGCAGGGTCATATCCTTTTTTCAGCATCACCGGCAAACTGATCATACCCATCGTGACCACCGTGGCCCCAACAATCCCTGTCGAGGCCGCCAGCATTGCACCAACAATAACCACAGAAACAGCAAGACCGCCGGGCATCCGGCCAAAAAGCATAGACATTGTCTGCAGCAACTGCTCGGCAAGCCCGGACCGTTCCAGCATTATCCCCATAAATATGAACAGGGGAACCGAAATCAGCACATAATTACCCATCACCCCCATGATCCTGGGCGGTAAGGCAGCAAAGGAAGCCGGCTCTAAATAACACAGGGCATAAACCAGGGACAACCCCCCGAGCGTGAACGCTACCGGGAATCCATACATCACGAGTACAAATATCCCCACAAACATTAGAATTGCGAGTAGCTCCATGATTTTTATTGCTCTTCGGCTGTCCCGAGCCAGGATTTTAAATCCTTATATAATTGTCCTGCTGCCTGGAAAGCGAGCAAGATCATTCCAATACAAATCGCAAATTTGATAGGGTAGAACGCAGGCAGGCCACCCGGATCAGGCGATGTTTCCCGGATAGCAAAGGACGATACCGCGTACTTCCAGCTTACTACGATAAGCAACGACGACCATGGCAGGAGAAAAATCAAAGCCCCCAACGCATCCACCATCGCCCTGTCTTTTTTGGAAAACCGCGCATAAAACAAATCCACACGCACATGCCGGTTGTGTTTCCAGGCAAAGCCAGCCCCAAGCAGAAAGATGAGCGAAAATAAATGCCATTCCAGCTCCGTCACCCAGGGGCTCGTTTTGTTAAGCAGATAACGCGTGAATACGTCCCCACATACCAGGAAAATCAGCCCGATATTCAACCAGGCCACTCCCTTCCCTATCCGCTCGTTCAAAGTGTCGAAAAACGCGAAAAACCCGCGCAGCCATTTCTCCATAGCGTGTCTTGTTTTATACCTCGGGTTAACATGGGATTATGGAAAAAGTCGTTCCACCGCGCCTGATACAAAATATTGTCCTGCAGTTGCCTGAAAAGTCATGGGGTAGTGTAAAAAAACGAAGTCGCTTATCCCGACCTGAGCCCCATTTCTTTTCCTAATGGTCAAAGAACCTCAATGAGGTTGCTCTTGAAATAATGCGCGTGCTAAAAGAAGCAGAATCAAAAATAGTAAAGGAGAAGCGATTTATTGCACGAATGGAACAATTCTTTTCCATCATGCGCCGCCTCTCCCTACTAAAGCCTAATTCCCGACGATGCAGCCCGAAGCATGCCCGCATATTTCCGGTATAGGTTGCCTGGTTCCAGGGTTATCTATCGTACTGGTGCAAAGACAATGCTTCTATAATTTGAATCAATTTATACGCATATCGCGGATCGGTCGCATATCCTGCGGCTTTCAATCCATGGGCCCATCCTTTGTAATCCGTAGGGGCGAGTTTGTGCAGCTTGCTGTACCGTGCCCCTGTAAGCAGAAGGGAATGTTCCCGGAAACTCTCCTTCGGGTTATTAAAAACCCTGAACATATCATAGATATCGTCGTCGGAATAATTCCGGCAGGTACAGCCAAGACAGCGGGATTTACATTTAATCCCGAAATGGTTGTTTGATTGGCGGGCCAGTGTACTTTCCCCCGCATCCGATTCAAGCAGTCCCTGTGCGAGGGTAATACTCGCAGGTATGCCATATTCCGACATTTCCGAACGGGCGATTTCCAGATAGCGCCCGACATACCCCTTACATACCTGCAGCTTTGCCTGTATCTCCGATTCTGGAATCCCTCTTTTCCTCAACGACCCCGGGCTGAGCAAGGGGGAAAGGTTCCTGATACTGAACCCTGGAACAGCTACTGGTTCGGAAGGTACTTCCGGTGAAGCTTCGACAGGGGCCGGAGCTGCTTTGGGAAACTGACTGACGTTCACCGCAGGCACATAAACAGGCCCGTCCGGTTCCACCGCTCCGGTATGCAATGGTTTCGGCTTCGGGACAGGTACTACCGACGCCGGCAGGACCCGCTCATTTCCAATACCGATTTCTATCTGTTTATTGAATAAAAACTGGGCGGCAAGGTAAATCAATATGCAATTAAACCAGTTCCGCTCTATCCAGTTACCTGTTTGCGCGATGGCCCCCCTACGGGCTTTTCTCTGATGTGTTAATACCCTGTTCATATTACGTTCCTTTGATTACGAAGGTAAAAATAAAACATTTTTTGTTTTAAAAAATATTTTAAAAACTTTTTGTTGTTTTTTTTGAAAAATACCCTCCGCGCCTTCTGAACGATTTTTTCGAAAAATTTCACTTAGTGTATTTTTTACACTACCTTTAGCGACTTTTTAAAGATTCCGCTGCTGCGGACAAAAGGACGTAATATGTTGTTGATTGCCGATAGTGGCTCCACGAAAACCGATTGGGTACTGGCTGATGAGAAAGGCAATCTCAGGGCATTCAGTACCGTGGGGTTCAACCCACTTTACCATTCAGAATCTTTCATCGCGGAGGCGTGCCGGACGGTATTTGACCCTGAGTCAATGCCATACGAGGCAGTAGAGGCGATTCATTATTATGGTGCATCGGTTTGGGACGCAGAGAAAGCGGCCAAAATCCAGGCTGCACTGGCCCAGCTCTTCCAACGCGCGGAGATTGAAGTCGAGCACGATCTTCTGGGAGCGGGAAGGGCTGCCTGTGGGAGGGAGCCGGGTATTGCCTGTATCATTGGCACGGGCTCGAACACTTGTTTGTTCGACGGGGTGGATGTAATAGACAACATAACCAACCTGGGTTATTTTGCAGGGGACGAGGGCAGTGGCGCGCACCTGGGCAAGGCACTTGTTAAAGCCTACTTTTACCGGGAGCTGCCTCCGTTGCTGAAGGCCGCCCTTGAGTCCCGGTATCCGGGCGGCAAACAGGAATTCCTGGAAAATATTTACGAAAAACCATCGCCCAACGTCTTCCTTGCCTCATTGACCCGTTTTCTGCACGAACACATTGACCACCTGTTTGTCCAAAAACTGGTGTACCGCTGCTTCGCGACCTTCATAGACCGCCATGTCAGGAAGTATCCAGGTCATTTAACCTACCCCATTCATTTCATTGGTTCGGTAGCCTTTCACTTCAGGGATATCCTGACCCTCATTCTCGAGGAGCGGTGCATGAACCCCGGTCGTTTTGTCCAGAAACCCATTGACCGTCTGGTGGAATTTCATACGGCGAGGGATTAGCAAGTTGTATCACTATGGAAAAAGCAATCAAACGCATTGCCGTTTTTTCATCCGGTGGGGATGCACCGGGCATGAATGCGGCCATTCGTGCGGTAGTGCGAACCGCTTCGTTTTACAACCTGGAGGTCTTCGGCATCGTCCGGGGTTATGAAGGCATGATCGAGCGTGATTTCCGACGGCTCGAGCGCAAAGATGTCGCGAATATCATCCATCGGGGAGGCACTTTTCTCAAAACCGCCCGCAGTGAACGTTTCAGAACCGCCGAAGGAAGGCAGGCAGCATTTGACGCGCTCACCGATTATGGTATTGATGCCTGTGTGGCTATTGGTGGCAACGGAACATTTACCGGGGCGAAAATCTTTTCTGAAGAATTCCAAATCCCGTTTATCGGTATCCCGGGCACGATAGATAACGACCTTTATGGTACAGATTACACCATTGGTTTCGATACGGCCGTGAACACCGCGGTGGAATCAGTTGACCGCATCCGCGATACAGCGGATTCGCACAACCGGCTTTTTTTCATTGAGGTCATGGGGCGCCATGCGGGTTTCATCGCATTGCATACCGCAATTAGTAGCGGGGCCGAATGCCTGCTCATCCCGGAAGTCGGCGGCAATCTCGATCAGCTGGTGGAATACCTGGTCGCAAATGCACGCAGGCGGAAATTGTTTAGCCTGGTCGTTGTGGCGGAGGGCAATACCATCGGCCCTACTCCGGAAATCGCCCGGCTCGTGCAGCAGCGTATCCCCGACTTCGATATCCGCTATTCGATTATCGGACACCTGCAGCGTGGCGGGGCTCCAAGCTCTATGGACAGGGTGCTGGCCTCGCGCCTTGGTTACTCGGCGGTGGAAGGGCTGTTGAACTTAAAGATTCAAAATGCCATGGTGGGAATCGTCAACGATAATGTGCAATTCACCCCATTCAGCGAGGCGATAAACCGCGAGAAGCCAATACACCATGACATGGTGCGCATGGCCGAGATTCTGGCAATGTAAATGCCGCCCGCCGAGCGATAAATAATTTTGGAGGTGCGGGAGAAGTGTACAGGGTTGCTCCCAATGCCGTCGCAGGGGTATATAAAAAGAATGGGCTGCCCCAAAAGCCCCAGGGTTGTGCAAAGAGGCCGTAGGTCTTTATTTGGTTGTGTAAAAAGGCTCCGGCACGTCCTTTTGCGGCTTACGCCGTCAAAGAATATTTTTTCAGTGCCGCGTTTTCAACGATTTTGCTGCGCAAAATCAGTGAAAACAGTGTTGGCTCAAAACTTTCTTTCACTGCCGTAGGCGGCAAAATACTTTTTACACAACCTCAGGATATTTTTTTTAAAGCGCCGATTTCGTTCATTTTGCTAAGCAAAATGAACGAAATCGGCGCTTTAAAAAGTTTCATTCTGCCGTTCCGGCCGAAGCGTGTGTAGTATAGCCCGGCACCATTGGCGATCAGGGGTTTTCCGCTCCTTCATGGTGCATGAGGAAAGCTTTGAGAAAACCATCTATTTCCCCATCCAGCACAGCATCGGTCTGCCCGGTCTGATGGCCGGTCCTGTGGTCTTTCACCCTGCGGTCGTCGAGGACATAACTGCGGATTTGCGAGCCCCACTCGTTTTTCATTTTGCCGGACTCCACCTTATCGCGTTCTGCCAACTGCTTTTCGAGTTCTCTTTCGTACAATCTGGACTGCAGCAACTGGAGGGCTTTTTCCCGGTTCTGGTGTTGGGAGCGCTCCTGCTGGCATTCTACGACGATACCCGAAGGCAGGTGTCGGACCCGTACGGCAGACTCCGTTTTATTGACGTGCTGGCCACCCGCACCACTGGACCGGAACGTATCCCAGTCGAGGTCTGCCGGGTTGATTTCCACATGGATCCGGGAGTCCACGCGCGGGTGTACGAACACCGAGGCAAAAGAAGTCATCCTTTTGCCCTGGGCGTTGTACGGGCTTACGCGCACCAATCGGTGGACCCCGTTTTCGCCTTTCAGGAGGCCATATACAAAATCGCCTTCGATTTCGATTTCAGCAGTTTTGATTCCAGCTACATCTCCATCCACCCGGTTGAGTCCGGTGACTTTGTATCCCTGGCGCTCGGCCCACATCGTGTACATGCGCAGAAGCATTTCTGCCCAATCACAAGCCTCTGTACCCCCTGCGCCGGCATTGATCTCCAGCGTAGCACTAAGCTCATCTTCCGGCCGGTTCAGGGTCGAATGGAACTCAATATCCTCGATCGCGGAGAGGGCTTCGCCGTATTTGGCATCCATTTCTGCTTCCGAAACGAGACCTTCGCGCAAAAATTCGTTCAATCCCTCGACATCGTCGAGGAGCAATGCGATTTTCCGGTACTGCCCCACCCACTTTTTATGGCTTTTTATTTCCTTGAGGATAGCCTCAGCGGTTTTGGGGTCTTCCCAAAAATCGGGGTTAAGCGTGAGCTGCTCTTTTTCTTCGATTTCGATCAGTCGGCGATCTACGTCAAAGATACCTCCCTAAAGCAATCAGCCGCTCCCGCAAGTCTTTCAACTGCTCGATAGTCATAGTGCCCTGATTTTCGTTTTAAAGCCGCATCCCGGGATGAGCCGGAAAAACGGCAGCATAAAAAATTATATTAAAGAAAAGTCGTAAGCTGGTTTACAGTTTTCGTGCACTGACCAGTTCGACATAAAATATCAGTTCTGAATCCGGGGGGATACTCCCTGCGCCCGAAGCGCCATAACCAAGAGCGGACGGAACAAACAGCGTCGCCTTGGAACCTACCTTGAGTAAGGCGATACCTTCGTCCCAGCCGGGAATCACTCCGCCGGTACCGAGCTGGAAAGGAAATTCTGAACCGCGGACAAAAGAATTGTCGAACATTGAGCCGTCTGTAAGTGCACCATAGTAGTGTACAAAGACGAGGTCACCACTGTCCGGACGCATACCGCTGCCTTCTTCATGGACGACATACTTCAGGCCGGAAGCCGTCGTTTGCAGTTTGGCAATTTTATTGGCTTTGTAGTCGGCAATAATCTTGTCCACTTTTCCTTTCACTGCGTTTTCTGCTTTTTCCAGGTCTTTGGGTCCTTTGACAGTACGAACTGCGATGTCGTAATACAAGAATTTTGACTTCTCAAACCCTTGTGGCTTAGGGTTTACCGTATCCATTGGAGCGATGATGGTGAGGCTGTCGCCTTCGCGCATCAACAAGATCGCCTCTTCGATGGGAGAGAGCTCGCGACCTACAGTAGTGGAATCCGGGGCCATGATCATAGGCATCTGCACTTCGCCGTAGCTGCTGGTCACTACCGTATCGTCGTTGCGCATCTGGTAATGGAAATATACCATCGCATTGGGCTCGACCCTGGGGCCATTTGAGCTGGTGTGCAGGATATATTCATACCCGCTGGGGAGTTTATTCTTTTCTTTTTGGCAGGATGCCAGGGCGAACAACGCCAACACGAGAACAATTGGAAATCTCATAATTTAAGGTTAATTAAATGACAAAAAATTATACGACAACACCCGCCAACCAGGCGGTAATCATACCTGTTGCCCGCTGCACACGGCTTACACTGCGTCCAGTTTGGCCTTATAATCGGGTAGCAGCTCCTTGAACTTCCGAACCGTAGGCTTCAGCCCGATAAAAGATGCCCCACCGGAGGCATTCCGGTGCCCGCCGCCTTTAAAATGCTGCACTGCGATTTCCTGCACGGAGAACTCCCCTTTAGAACGCAGGGATAATTTGACTACGGTCGGTTGTTCAGTGATGAATACAGCGAGCACAACTTTCGGCATCCGAAGCAGGTAATTGACGATACCTTCTGTGTCGCCGCGCTGGATATCGAAATGGGCATAGTCCTCCTTGGCCAGCGTAATAATCCCAGTGCGGAATTCTTCCAGGATTTCCATCCGGTGAAACAGGCAGTAGCCCAACAGACGCAGGTGTTTTTCGCTCAGGTTGTTGGCGATGAGGTCCTGAAGGATCTGATCTTTGACCCCAAGCTCTACCAAATCAGCTACTACCCTGAACAATTTCGCCGAAGTGCCGAATTTGAACGAGCCTGTGTCTGTCACGATCCCGGTATAAATGCAGGTTCCGACGTTTTCATCGAGGTATTGCCGCCAATTCAGCAAATGGATAAAGTCGTAAATCAGTTCTGCCGTCGAACTCGAGCGGGTATCTGAAAGGATAAAATCGGCGAAGGGTTCGGGGTCAAGGTGATGGTCAATCAATACTTTAGGTGCGGAATTACCCATGATCAACTCTCCTACCTTGTCAATCCTGTCCAGCCCATTGAAATCCAGACAAAAGAATAATCCAGCCTCCTCGACCGCTTTTTTGGCCTCTTCGGGTTGCTCGTCAAAAGATATGATTTTTCCCACCGCGGGCATCCAGGAAAGAAAATCCGGATATTCACTGGGAAAAACGATTTTCAGCGCATGGCCGAGGTGCTGCAGGAAATGGTAAAGTGCGAGGGAGGCACCCACTGCATCGCCATCCGGGTTCCGGTGCGATACAATCACTACATCCTTTGGTGATGAAAGAAGGGATTTCAGTTCTCCGATGCGTTCCATTTCGTACATAACATTAAAATTCCAAAGCAGTGGCTGGCCAGCATTGCCCCCTTAATATTAATTCAGCGTGCGAAGGTCGTTATTTTTCCTGAAATAGGGAACTATTTTAAAGCGAATCGCCAATTCATTAAAACATACCATTCTTGTTTGGTGAACATTGTTTAATTTTGCGCAACTTTTTAAAAAACCAAGAAACCATGGCAGGTAACCGAACTTTCACGATGATCAAGCCCGATGCGGTAAAAGCAGGGCATATCGGGGCGATTCTCGCCAAAATAAACGAAGCGGGATTTCGCATCGTTGCAATGAAATACACCAAGCTATCCGCCGAGAAAGCAGGGGAATTTTATGCGGTACACAGTGCCCGGCCCTTTTACGGCGAGCTGGTCGGCTTCATGTCTTCAGGGCCAATTGTGGCAGCCGTCCTCGAAAAAGAAAATGCTGTTGAAGACTTCCGCAAGCTGATCGGTGCCACAGACCCTGCAAAAGCTGATCCGGGTACTATCCGGGCCCTTTTTGCGAAGAGTATCGGCGAGAATGCCGTCCACGGATCGGACTCCGATGAAAATGCAGCAATCGAAATTGCCTTTCATTTCTCCGGCACGGAAATATTCGGATAAACGTATAATTCTTTTGGTGACTTAGACTGCCTTTGGTGGGAAGATCCCTTTTCATACCAAACTGGAGCAGGGTTGTGTGAAAAAGCGATTTCACCACCAAAGGCAGTTGACTCCGCCGACTCAGGCGAAGCTCACCACCGTGACCCCGTCACCGCCCAATTCGGGTTCCGGGTGGGTAATTTGCATGGCGAGGTTGTACTCTTTAAGCTTCATTCTAACGGCTTTGCGCAGCACACCATTGCCCTTTCCATGCACGATCCTGAGTTGGTTGGCATTGGAGAGGATGGCCTGGTCAATAAAATCCTCGACAATCTTGAGTGCTTCCTCCATACGTACTCCGCGGATATCGAGTTTTGACTGAAAGCCGCTGCCAGGGAACGCTGCATCGGTCCGGATACTTTTGGCAGACTGAATATCCAGCGGCTCGTTGTTAAGGGCCTGGAGGTCACGCAAGTGGATTGTCATGCGCATATCCCCTACCAGGACGATTGCTTTTTCTTTTTTGAGGGATTCGATCCTGCCCATCGCCCCACCATTGATCAGGCGTACGAAATCCCCGGCTTTCAACGGAGTTTCCTTTTTGGCAAGGTGAGCGGGCGGGTGGTAGATTTCTTCTTTCAGTTCGAGTACCTGCACCTGGAGTTGTTGTTTTTCTTCCTTCACTTTTTCGGCCAGTGCTTTCGCTTTTTCGAGGTTTTTTTCCTCCCGGATTTCGCGGATCAGCTTTTCGAGGGTCTGATTCTCGCGACTGGTCTGCTGCAGGGCCAGTTCTTTAACTTCGAGTTTATGCTTTTTCCTGCGAAACTCCATATCGCGGTGCATCTGCTCATAGGTACGCATGAGGCGCTCCAGTTTTTCCTCCCGTTCTTTCATCAGGGCGAGCTGTTCGGTGAGCGACTGCTTTTCCTGTTGCAGGTCAATCAGCAACTGATCCACGGCGGTTTCACTTTTCCCACTCCGTTTACGTGCGTAATCGAGTATTTTATCGTCCAGGCCGCTTTTTGCAGCAATTTCGAAAGCATAGGAGCTTCCAGGCCTGCCGACTTTCAGTTCATAAGTAGGCGAAAGGGTTTCCTTATCAAAGTGCATTGCACCATTGAGGATTCCTTTTGTTTTGAATGCGAAGATTTTGAGGTTGGAATAGTGCGTAGTGATTACCCCGAAGACTTTTTTATCATTGAGGGCCTGCAGGACCGACTCGGCGATAGCGCCGCCCATCTGCGGATCAGTTCCGGAGCCGAACTCGTCAATCAGCACCAGGCTGCGCTCATTGGCATAGTGGGAAAATTGACGCATATTTGCCAGGTGGGAGCTGTAGGTACTCAGATCGTCTTCTATGGACTGCTGGTCGCCGATATCGGCAAAAACCTGGGTAAACAACCCCATTTCCGTTTCTTCATTGACGGGCACGAGGATACCGGACTGTACCATGAGTTGTAGCAGGCCAACGGATTTCATCGTGATAGATTTCCCACCTGCATTAGGCCCGCTGAGGACGAGAATCCGGTTGCCGTGGGCCATTTTGAGCGAAAAAGGTACGGTAGTCCTGCCCTGTTGGGCATTTCGCAGAAACAGCAGGGGATGTCGGGCTTCCACCAAATAGAGGTGGGCCTGCTGCCTCAGCTGAGGCTCTATGGCCTTCATGGCCAGGGCCACCCGTCCTTTTGCCTGTGTGAGGTCAAAATATACCAGAATACCCAGATAACTGCGCAAAGCAGGGACATAAGGCCGCAGAAGGGCACTCAGGGCTTTCAGAATGCGGTAAATTTCGCGTTTTTCCTCCTGTTCGAGGTCAAATATATCATTATTGATCGAAATAATGCCCTCGGGTTCGATAAACGCCGTCTTTCCAGTAGCCGATTCGTCGTGGATAATCCCTTTGACCTTTCGTTTGTGTTCTGCAGGCACACTAAGTACCCTACGGCCATTGCGAAGGCTCTCCACATTTTCGGTCAACCAACCTTTGGTGCGGTAATTCTGTACGATTTCGCGAAATACCTTATCCAGTTCGCGCATCTTGGCCGCTGTATTTTTCCGGATGCGTGCAAGCTCCGGCGAAGCATCTGAGCGGATATTTCCCTCGGGATCCACCACCCGGTCAATTTCGAGGATAAGGGTTTTGTCGAAATGGGTTTGACGGATCAGCGCGTACATCGCCGGATAAATCTCGCGCCGGACATCCCCAAAGAAATCGTAAATACCGGCTACGGTGACGAGGATCGTATTGATGCGGCGCAGACCATCCTCCGGAAGGACGAAGCCTTCGATTTCCAGCATGCGCAGATCTTCGGAAATATCGTGGTAAACCGGGATTTTCATCCGGTCGTTGTGTTCGAGTGCACGCTTCATTTCCCTGGTTTCCCGCAATTTAGCGGAAATCTGCTGGAGGTTGGCTCCTGGTTTGAGGAGCAGCGCCGCATCCCTGGCCAGGTCGCCCTGGCATTCCTGGGCGATAAGTTCCAGTACTTTGTCAAACTCGAGGCGCTGGAAGATATCCCTGGGTTCTAAACGCATATTTTTAAATTTAACTTTTATCCGGCCAATTGTGGCAGTAAAGCCAGCCTTGCTGCCACGAACTCAAAAATATTTCGCTGTCTTCTTGCAGCAGGGTGGAACATCGAGGTGGGCTCAAAAGTCTTTATTCAGGTGGTGAACTTACCGCTATGTGCCACTTTCAGAAAGCCTTCCGGCATCGAAAATACGGCTTATTCGGTAAAAATGCCTAATTTTGACCTCGTGCAAACTGCCTGCAACAAGGTAAGTAAACAAAATTTTCCGGTGCAGGTTCCGGATCGCATGTTTTCTTTGCAAAAAATTGAAAGGCGCGGGTTCACTTTAAATTTTAAAAAATTGGGCGGAAATTCATTTGGGAAGGCATTTAAAGTTACCACTTTCGGCGAGTCACACGGAAAGGCACTTGGCGTAGTGATAGACGGGTGTCCTGCAGGGCTTGAAATTGACGAGGCATTTGTGCAGCACGAGCTTGCCCGGCGGAAGCCCGGACAGTCTGCGATTGTTACCCAGCGTAAAGAGGAGGACAAGGTAGAATTCCTCTCGGGAGTCTTTGAAGGGAAGACTACCGGGGCGCCGATTGCCATGGTTATTTTCAATGCCGACGCGCGGTCCAAAGACTACAGTCATATCGCCGAAAAGTTCAGGCCGTCTCATGCGGACTTTACCTACCAGGCAAAATATGGGTGGCGGGATTACCGCGGCGGGGGCCGCTCCTCGGCCCGCGAAACGGCCGCGCGGGTCGCTGCCGGTGCGGTCGCCAAAATTTTCTTGCAGGGACATGGCATTTCCGTGCACGCGTACGTAAGCCAGGTGGGGGAAGTCGCCCTTTTGCGTCCTTATGACGAACTTGACCTGACCCTCACGGAGACCAATGATGTACGTTGCCCCGACCCGCTCATTGCAGAGGCGATGATTACCTTAATCCGCGAGGTGCGGAAAGCCGGGGATACGATTGGTGGTGTGGTCAGTGCTGTGGTGCAGGGGGTACCAGCAGGTTTGGGTGAACCCGCGTTCGACAAACTGCACGCCGACCTTGGCAAAGCGATACTCAGCATTAATGCGTGTAAAGGATTTGAGTACGGCTCGGGGTTTGCCGGTACCGCCCTGCGCGGTACTCAGCACAACGATCCTTTTTTCATGGATAACGGACAAGTCCGTACCCGCAGTAATTTTTCAGGCGGTATCCAGGGCGGTATTTCCAATGGTATGGATATCTATTTTCGCAGCGCGTTCAAACCCGTCGCTACCATCGTGCCGGGTCAGGAATCCGTTGATCTTTCAGGAGAAAGCGTTATCGTGGAAGGCAAAGGAAGGCACGACCCTTGTGTGTTGCCGCGGGCGGTACCGATTGTCGAAGCGATGGCCGCGCTCGTGATAGCCGATCACCTTCTCCGGCAGCGGATGACCAGGGCTTGAAATATCAGCATCAGCCTGCGCCGCCGCTGCCCGTCAATTCCTAAAAAAGTTGAGCCTTTTGTTTAAAGAATCCTTTTTTTTATTCCTGTACCTGGGCTGGTGCTAAAAGTCAGGGTTTAAAGCGCGCTGTCTCATAAGTCTGGATAGGCAGCCTTCTTCCCGCCGGGAAGCAATTACCTGCCCCCGCCCAGTGAGCTGGAATCCTGCGGTATTGGCGGAGGGGGAGGCTTTTGCGTTTTTTTCCCTTCGGCCCTGAAACTCCTCAAAAACTCGCCAAAGGAGTCAAACTCTTTGCGAAGCGAAAGGCCGGTACCAACACGCAGGATGCGACCGCTGATATCGGGCAATAGTTTCTGATAAATCCGGAGCTTCATGCTGCGGTCTTTGATTAACTGGTACTCAATTACGAGGTCGTTGCCGATGAAAGCACCCGTGGCGCCCGTGGCGGTACGCCAGTTGTTGCCCAGGTCAATATTCCCTCCGACAAGAATGGATAATCGGTCATTAAAGTAATTCTGCCGGAAACTCACCTGAAGTTCGTTACCCCTGTTCAACGCGCCCGACTGTGCCAGGCCGGTATTTTGGTATTGATTGTAGGCAATATCGAAATCCACGCTCGACAAAGCCTGCCCGCCAAGCAGGTCGGAGAAAAGTTCCGATATCATCAGCGAAAGCTGATTGGACAGAAACTCGCTCACGGTGTTATAAATAATCTGCGACCCCTGGAAGGAAAAGTCTGAAGGCAGGAACTGGCCCGCCATAATCAATCCGAAAACCTGCTTATTCATCTCATTGGGATCCTGTCGTAAAAGGCGAAGCTTATTTTCCGTGTAGCTCAGCAACTGGCCTCGGAGGTTGGGGAAAGACATATCAAAAGTTATGGCAGGGCTGAGCAGTTCGCCCTTCAAATTCAGAAGCAGATTGACTACCGTACTCTGAGACGCCTCGGATCTTACATTATCCCCCGCATTGGCCATAAACTCCTGGATAAAAGTACTTACCGAAGTGTAGAGCCCTTTATATTCTGCTTTCAGGTCAATGATTGCGCGATAGGGGTCACCGCTCCAGGTAATAGAACTTCCCCTTTGGATCGTAAAATTTTTGTTGATGACGTTATACAAGGTAAAAAGATATTCGCCCCGTTCGATAACGACATCGCCGTACATTTGAAAGCTGCCGTTGCGGGGCACCACGATCCGGAGGGCACCACGGCCGTTCCCTTCGATAATATCCCCGGCCTGTTCGTTGAAGATAATCTGCATCAGGGCAGATTCATTGATGACCAGTTCCATCTCGATGGACACCCCTTTAATCTCCGACCCCTGACCGGCCGCCTGCACGGTTGGATTTCCCGCACCATCTTTTTCCACAAACCTGAAGAACTTCAACTGTCCGGCATCGCGGTCCGAGCTGATCGGGATAGCAACCCGGCTACCTTCTATTGCCTCCGCATTGACATAAATATTCGGCTGTGCAAAAGATCCTGAAAATGCCACATAGCCGGAAGCCATTGCCTGGCCGTAGAATAGCTTGTTGTCGCCTTTTTTAGTATCGAGACCGAGAAATCGCGTTGTCGTCAGCCGGGCATCGAAGCCAAACCCGCGAAGGTGGCGGTGCTTTATCCCGCCCTGTAAGAGCGCTGTATTATTATATTTATCTTTTAGGACCGCCCCCGTGGCGTCGAACAAAAAATCATCTACATCCACCACTGCCCTGTCGAGGGTATAGGTCGTTTTGAGGTAATCTACCTGAAGGGAGGCATCGAAAATATAAATCTTTCCCTGCACATCGGGCTGTGAGGATTGTCCGCTAAATTGCAGATTGGCATCAAAATAGCCCTTTACCTGGCTGACCGTTCCCCCGATAAAATATTCTGCGAGCCAGAGTGGATAGGAATGAATATTGAGGTCGAGGTTGAAAAATGCTTTCTTTTGCCAGTAAGACGCTCCGAAATCGTCGAGGTTATAATAACCTTCTGCGAGCAACTGGGCCGTATCGCGCGTGAGGTTGAGGTAAAAGTGCAATGGTTTTTTAAAATCTTCAAGCGAAGCATCCAGTCGCAGGATACCCCAATCGTCGCCGTTGAGGAACAGGGAATCGGACACGACGGCTACCGACAGGTCGCTTAGCCTGAACAGATCCCCAACAAAAATTGAAGCGTTAATTTTAGCATCGAATTTTATCGCCTCGAAGCGGATCAGCTCGTTCAGCTCGGAAAGGTCGAAATTCAGAAAATCGAGTTCGACACCTCTGGCGCCGTTGCTTTCCAGCGATACTGCCTTATTGTCCCTTGTGAGGACAAAATCCTGAATGCTGAGGGATTCTTTATTGAAAGTGACCGCATTATTGCCATTGATTTTCCAAACCGTTCCAAAAAGCACCACATCCGGGAGGGTTATCTGATGGCGCAGGAATTTTTCTCCGAAAAGGGAAAGCATCCCTTCGATATTTACATAATCCAGTGCCGCCGGATCAGCTTGCCGCCCGGAATTGGCATAGTTCAGGGCATAATGCAAGGTATCGGCACTCAGGGAAGTCACCAGGGTAAGGGCATCAAACTCCTGCCGCTCATTAATTACCGAGCGTTTCACCCCGAGGTCAATATCGCCGATCGCTTTTCGGATATTGAGGCCGATCGCGATATCCTCGAAATATGCCCTGTCAAACTGGAACCAATCCGCTTCGAGGTCTGCAGAGAAAATACCCGGCCTGTTATCAAATTCACCGGCAACTTTTACCCCGCTGAGCGACCCCATCCGGGGGTCAATGAGCGTTTCAAAACCCTTACTATTGACAACCTCCACGCGGAAATCAAAATGAGTCGGACGGAAAGCGGAATCGCGCACCGAGATACCCAGGCGGGAAGAAAAACCTGGGTAAAACTTTACGATATGCTGCAGGACTGCAGTTGGGATATGTCCGATGTCGAACAGTCCATAGAGTTGTGCGTTCAGGATATCCGAGCGGACGGAGAAGCGCTTATTGCCAAAATGATCAAAGCTGGATTGAAAAATAGCGGAATCCAGTTCAAAGACCTGGCCGCGTGTTTCAACTTTGAAATCTGCCAGCTTAACATCCCCTTCAATATCGGCAAAACGCTTATTGCGCAGGTTGAGCACGGCATTTCCGGAAAGTACGAAGTCATTTTTCTCGACGAGATGGAGCGGTTTTAGCGCCAGCCGTTTGATATCCAGGTCAAAATCATAAATGGGTACTTCCTGGCCGAGGTCTGCCCGGCCACTAAACCTCAGGTCAATATTTTCATCTTCGATCGAAAAGTTGCCGGAAAACTTATTGGCACGCAGCCTGCCGTCGAGGGTGGCGTTTTCGTAAGCATAGCCTTTATATTCAAAGCGTCTGATATTTGCGTTCAACAAGGCTTCGGCAGTTTGGGCGGTCAAGCCCCTACCCTCTTCAACGCTTGCTGAAACACTGATTTTCCCCTGATTTGCATCTCCGGTCCATTTTCCCAGGTCAAAATTTGTGAGGGTCAGTTTCCCTTTGTAACGGGCTTTCGCGGGACCATCCCCCAGCGTCATCTGCATATCGGTCTGTGCGCTGCCGAGTGCTGTTCCCAAAGACCCGAACGCGACGAAATTGTGGAAAAAGCCGGAAAAATTACCTTTAAACTGGAGCTGACCCAGGCGGTTGAAGTTAGCAGGGAGCTTCAGGCCGGGAAAAAGTTTTTGAAAATTGCGGGCTGACGAGTTAAAGCGGTCAACGTTTAGGATCAGAAATTCTTCGCCGGAGAGCGCGAGATTGCGCGAGGAGAAGTTGCCGTCAAATCTGCTCCCATTGGAATGGGACACTTTGAGCCCTGCCCCTTTCAGGTTATTTACCCGCCCCCAGACCTTTCCGTCCAGTTTCACTGATTCGCGCAGGTTATCGCGAAAAAATGCGGTACGCAGCAGACCCGGAGCGAACGTTACAATATCGCTGATTGCCGCTCTTGCCCCGATAAAGCGGATATCCATGATCACCCTGTCGTTAAATTCCTGGAAATCCGCGAACTCCCTGAAGCGGAAAGCCAGGGTATCGCCAAGGGTGGAATAGGGGGTGATAAGGCGCATTCCGTTCAATGCAATCCCCTGTGGCCCCACACGTGCATCCCTTGCATAGAGCTGATCCAGTTCAAAGCCTTGTTTTTCCTTGAAAGCGAGGTTTTCGATTGACCCGGTGTAGGTATCCTTCAGAAGCGAGAAATTCCGCACGGCGATCTGGATCTGTGTGACATCCAGATGTCGGTAATTCAATTCTCCGGGAGGGCTGCGGCGTTGAGGTTCGAGGCGGTAATTATGGAGCGAGAACCCTCCCTCGGAAAGCCGGAATTCCGATACCGCGATATCCCAGGGCAGGCTGTCGGGGGCAGGCCCCGGGGTAGGCGGTGGCCCCTCCAACCCACTGCCTTGGCTGGAGGTTATGGCCAGATCGGGGCCTGTGAGCCGGAGTTCGCCCACCCGCAGCTTTTTCCCAGGAAGGTCCATCGTATCTATCCCGACGATTCCTTTTGCCAGTTTGACCTCGAGGCGGCTGCCCGTAAGGCGGTTTTCGTTGCGCAAAAAGATATTGCGGAGCGCAAGTTTTTTCAGGCGGACACTGAACGTACTTTTTTTATCTGTGCGCGGGGGCAAAAGCCTGTCCAGCAGCTGTTGCAGGTTATTGCTCCCCCCTTCCGGGCCGGTATAAAGGTCAAGATAGGCGTCATTTAAGGAAAAAGAATTGATGGTCAATCCATTGCGGGCCAGGTTAAAAATATTGGGGTCAAAACGCGCGGTCAGGGAGGCGCAGTACAGAAGGGTATCCGGGCGATGGTCGTACACCAACACCTCTTTGAGTACTAGACTTCCCATCCATCCGATACGCAGGTGGCCGACACGCACCTTTGTCTCCAGGGATTTTTCAAGTGCTGCGGTCACTTTTCGGGCGGCCCAGTTTTGAAAAACCGGAAACTGGAGCAGGATACCGAGACAAAAAAACAGCAGAAACACGAAGAGAAAGGCCCGGTGAAGAACGTTCAGGAGCTTTCTTCTCCACCCCCGGGGGGGCTTTCTGCCGCGGTCGTTGCTTTCGTATGGTACCTGGTCTGCAAAATCTTTCTCCATAGATAAAAATTTCCCTCCGCACCAAAAGGCGGACAAAAAACAGACGCGTCGCGAGCGCCGGGCATTATGGGGTGCAAATCGCTAATCTTCCTTTCTGCCCCCTTTGAGGGCATCCTGTAAAGCCCTGAACGCCTCCCAACGCCCTTCGGCTGCGAGGAGTGCCTGTTCAGGCCAGGTGGCGGGGTCCATCATGCGGAATGCAGGGCCTGCCGCCTCCAGTAAGCCTTGCAGGGACTTTGTATCCTGCGCGGCAAGCTCGGCCCAGTTGGCGATCCCGGCTTCTTTGAGGAGTTGCTCGACCTTTGGGCCGATACCCTCAATGATTTTCAGGTCGTCGGGGCGGGCAGTTTCATGGCTAACCGGCGTGATTTCAGGATCGGCATTGCTGACCGGGCCGCCTTCCGGCCCGCTACGCTTCTGCGCTTGTTCCAGGCGACCCCGGAGAATCATCAAATCAGATTCACTGGTACGAAGCGCAGCCTTTGCCTGCTCCAATTCTTTAACGGATACTTCCAGTTTGTATTTTAGCCCGGCCAGTTCTGTTTCTGCACGCGTCCAATTTTCGTGATGCTTAGTATTTTCTGCCTCCAGGGAACGGACTTTTTGCTGTAATCTTTGCCGCAGGACCCAAAAAAGCAGTAGCCCCAGGAGCAAAGGCACCAAACAAGCGAGGAGTAACAGATGCAAACAGGAAGTATGGATATGCAGAAAGATAATTCCAGTTAACATAAAGTAGTGTTTTTAGGTTGAATTAAGTTTACTGTTTTTTCATCAGGCGGACTTCGGCACGCCGGTTTTGGTGTCTTCCCGCAGCCGTGCGATTCGGTGCAACGGGTTGTACTTCACCCTGGGAACTGGTGGAGACCTGGTCTTCCGGCACGCCGCTCTTCATGAGTATTGAGCGGATTTGATCCGCCCTCTTCTGCCCCAGGATCATATTGTCGCTTTCTCTGCCGTTGTTGTCGGTATGGCCGGTAATCTGCACGCTTTCGCCGCTGCGGATTACCCGTTGTGCCAGTTTCCTGAGGTAATCGTCCACTTTGGGGTCATACTCCTTCTCTGTGGAATTTGCCGGGAAACGGATGATAATCCGATCCCCTAATTCTTCCAGTTCTTCGACTTTAGCTGCGGGAGCTACCCATTCAAAAGCCACTGCCTCGAAATACCCTTCGCGAACCCCTTCGGATTCGTCCATCGTTCTGCTTCGAAGGCCTACGCGTTCCTCAGGAAAATCCTTGAAATAAAGGTCTCTGACCTTTCCGGCACGTGCAAGCCCCATCGTCTCATGGTCTGCCGGTTTAGCCTCCTCGTCGAAATACCTGCCTGTTATTTCCAGGACGTTGTTGCTGTCCCGTCCTGCGCGCACCGCCGCCATCAGGGAGTCGAAGCCGGGTCCCCGGTCTGGCTGTATTTCTGACCACTTGAAGCCGAGTGCGTAGGGGCTGGCATCCGCAGCGCTGGCAGAATCAGCGGTGACCGCCCCCTGCGCTGTGTCCCCTCCTGAAATGGTCGCTGCACAGGCCGTACAAATATCGTCCGAGCAGGATCTGACCAGAATGACCGAATATATGGCCCAGGCCAGAAGGATGAACAAAATTTTTTGGTTGAAAGACATACTACCGGATTTTGGTGATAAATATTCGGACATCCCGGATGTTGGGAAATGATACGTCCACGGGAGAAAAGGGTAGCCTGGATAATTTTCGCCAATATAATGAAAACACCAGACAAAAACCGTAATACCACCATTAAATAATCGTTAACCGCTTTAAAGGTAAAAAAAGAAATTACGCCAACAATCCCATTAAATACGTAAATTTGCCCCCGCCTGTAAAAGCATTTCAATAACACAACGTTCTGTTCATGTTCAATACGCTCAGCGACCGTCTCGATAGTGCGTTCAAACTGTTAAAAGGGGAAAACAGGCTCACCGAGATCAATATCGCCCAGTCTGTTAAAGAGATCCGCCGTGCCCTGGTGGATGCCGATGTCAATTACAAGATTGCAAAGGAATTTACCGACAAGGTCAAGGAAAAAGCCCTGGGCAGGGAAAACGTCCTGAAATCCGTTTCGCCTGGCCAGTTGATGATTAAAATCGTCCAGGACGAGCTGACAGACCTCATGGGAGGACAGGCGGCAGGGATCAACCTCGGTGGCAAACCTACTGTAATCCTTATTTCCGGTCTTCAGGGTTCCGGAAAAACCACTTTCTCCGGCAAACTGGCCAACTGGCTCAAGCAGAAGAGAAATAAAAAGCCGCTCCTCGTCGCCTGCGATGTCTATCGCCCGGCTGCCATTGAGCAGCTCAGTGTGCTGGGCGACCAAATCGGCGTGCCCGTCTATAAAGAGACAGAAAACAAAAACCCCGTACAAATTGCCCTCAAAGCAATCCAGTATGCCATAGATCATCAACTGGATGTAGTGATCGTGGATACCGCCGGGCGCCTGGCTATTGACGAGGATATGATGCGGGAAATCACAGCGGTCAAAAATACCATCCTTCCCCAGGAGACCCTCTTCGTTGTTGACTCTATGACTGGCCAGGACGCTGTCAAAACCGCCGAGGCGTTCAATGCCGCCATCAATTTCGATGGCGTCGTACTGACAAAACTCGACGGCGATACCCGCGGTGGTGCCGCCCTTTCAATCAAATATACAGTCGGCAAACCCATCAAATTCGTCAGCGACGGCGAAAAGATGGAAGATCTCGATATGTTCTACCCCGACCGTATGGCCCAGCGGATCCTCGGGATGGGCGATATCGTCTCCCTCGTCGAACGCGCACAGGAACAATTTGACGAGAAAGAAGCGCAACGGCTGGAAAAAAAGATACGGAAAAACCAGTTCGATTATAACGATTTCCTCAGCCAGATCGCTCAAATCCGAAAGATGGGTGACCTGCGCACGCTGTTGAACATGATGCCCGGAATGTCAAAAATGACGAAGGATCTCGAAATAGACAACAATGCCTTTACCCGGGTAGAATCCATCATCTTTTCCATGACCCCCAAAGAACGGGAGAATCCCGACCTCATCAACATCAGCCGCAAACAGCGGATCGCAAAAGGGAGTGGAAGGGACATGACGGAAATCAACTTGTTCATCAAACAGTTCGAAGAAATGCGGAAAATGATGCACAAAGTCAGCAAAATGCCAAATATGGGGGGGGGTCCGGGCTTCGCCGCCGCAGCACACAACAGCAAAAAGAAAAAACGCTAAAATCCCTCACTTGCCGAGCAGGCGGCTGATCGCACGGTACGGTTGTACAAATTTCCCGGTCATCGGTGTGTCTTTCGTTTCCTTGCCACTGCTGTGCAGCAGATCGAACGCCTCCTTCGCCGTCAGGCCGGGCCGCAGGCTTTTCATCAAGCCGAGCAGCCCTGCAACCTGGGGGGCAGCCATTGAAGTACCGCTATATGCAGCATACTGATTGCCCGGCACCGTAGAGTAAATATCCACACCTGCTGCCGCAACCGCCATGGGAATCTCTTTCACGAAATTAGAAAACAGCGCACGGTTTAGCTGGTCATCCACCGCGCTGACGCAAATCAGCCCCGGAGTATTGGCAGGGCTGAAATCTTTTGCGTTGCGGTTGGAATTTCCTGCTGCCGCAACGACGACGGCCCCTTTCGTAGCTGCGTATGCCACTGCTTTCTGATATGCCCGCTGGGCAGATTGATTGCTTGGCCCGCCCAGGGACATGGACAATACGGCTGCGCCCCCATCTGCCGCAAATAACATCCCTTCAATAATCGTCTTCTGCGTGCCGATCCCCCCGGCCCCCAATACCTTTACCGAAGTAACATTATAAAACGCATTATCCCGCGAAAAGGAAGCAATCCCAACGCTGTTATTGGAAACTGCCGCAGCAATCCCGGCGCAGTGGGTGCCGTGCCCCTTCGGATCGTTGTCAAAAGCTGGCTTGAGGGACACATAGTTACTGCGCAGATCTTCATGCCCGGCATCTACCCCGGTATCCAGTATCGCCACCAGGGCTTTCTTTACAGGCTTCACCTTTTCCTGTTCCAGCAGCCCGAATAATTTCTCCATAGACATTTCCCGGAATGCCCATAGATTGCTCACCCCAGGATCGTTCAGCCCATAACGCGCACTATTGTCCCCGGCAGCAGGCACATTTTGTGCAGGCAATGGCTCGGCCTGTACCTGCTCGTTCCCTTCTACCCAGACCACCGCTTCGTTGCTGCGCAGAAGATGCGCAATCTTTGCCATTTTTGCGGCTCCCCTGCCTGGTACATCAACTACATAATAGTTATCCAGATCAGTGATCGAGGTATCTGCAGGAAAAAAGGCACGTGCTATACGCAGGTCATAGCGATTTTGCAGTGCTTCAAGCGATGCCGCCCCCGCACCACCTTTTAATTCTACCAAAAACTCCCCTGTTTCGTCGAGGGGAATGGGTGCCTTATATGGAAAAGTAGGATATTGTACCCCGCGCATGAAAAAGATCAATGCAAGGGTAGCTACCCCCAGTCCGGCAAAAAACCAGCGCCGCCTGCCGGCGAGGTATCCGAAGAAAGCACCCGAGGCACCAAGGAAAAGAAAATCCCGGGCAAGGGCCTGCAGGCGGTAAACTGCAGGTGCGTCAACCATGCCAAGACCCAAAAAATAGACTGCCAGTGCCGCGACAAGCATCAGGGGCCATGGCAGGCGGCTATCCGACTTTTTACTGAAAAACCAAAACGCCAGGGCATAAAAGGCCAGGGCAAAACTGATCAGGTAGATAACCATATCCCCGTTTTTTTACAAATATAAGCCGATTTTAATCGTATTGCACCGCCCATTAACCACCGCCTGCCCCGAAATGCAATTGCATGCCCTGGGATGGTGTAAAAAATCGGGCCGGTACCACACGGATACAGGTCGAGCGATTTATTACCATAAAAAAAAAGGGATGTTTAACTTTGCGCGGCATTTATTTGTTCCTTCAACGAAAGGTCAAAAAGGGCAGGCGATACTTCCGGTCGTTGCCCGATTTTTTCACGATTTAAGCCTACTTTGAAAATGTCCACAACAGAAAAGCAACATTGCGTAATTATCGGGGCAGGGCCTGCCGGATACACAGCAGCGATTTATGCGGCACGCGCCAACCTTAAGCCGCTCATGTTTACCGGAAGCGAGCCAGGGGGGCAGCTAATGATTACGACCGATGTAGAAAATTATCCGGGATATCCTGATGGGATCATGGGACCAAAAATGATGGAGGATTTTCGCCGTCAGGCAGCACGTTTTGGTACAGATATCCGCTACGATAAGGTCGTGCAGGTCGATTTTTCCCATCCCCCACATAAGGTGACTACCGAATCCGGCCAGACGGTCGAAGCGGATAGTGTCATCATCGCCACAGGGGCCAGCGCGAAGTGGCTCGGGCTGGAATCGGAACAGCGCCTTATGAACAAGGGCGTCTCCGCCTGTGCAGTTTGTGATGGATTCTTCTTCCGGGGTCTCGAAGTCGCCGTGGTAGGCGGTGGCGATACTGCGGCCGAGGAAGCTTCTTATCTTTCCAAGCTCTGCCCCAAAGTCCATCTGCTCGTACGCCGGGACCAGCTCCGCGCCTCAAAAATTATGCAGGAACGGGTTTTAAAAACCGCGAACATCATCGTGCACTGGAATACCGAAGCCCAGGAAATCCTTGGGGAAGAGGAGGTCGAAGGGGTCCGCATACTCAACAACAAGACGGGCGAAAGCTCCATCCTCCCGATAAAAGCTTTCTTCGTAGCCATCGGGCACCAGCCCAATACGGATATCTTCAAAGGCTGGTTGGATATGGACGAAACCGGATACCTCATTACGCAGGCAGGTACCAGCCGTACGAATGTGGAGGGGGTCTTTGCCGGAGGCGACGCCCAGGATAAAGTGTACCGTCAAGCCGTCACCGCAGCCGGCACAGGTTGTATGGCAGCACTCGACGCTGAACGTTACCTGGCGGAGAAAGGGGTGGTCTGATCCCTGTCTTTTGAGTCCAATGCGATTATTACTTAAAACCTTAAATATGTCAACCACAACTGCAACACGGTTCAGGCCGGGCGTTCTCCACGGAGAAGAAGTCACGGAACTGCTGAACTATGCCAATGCCCATAATTTTGCCATTCCGGCGGTCAATGTTATCGGCACCAACTCAGTCAATGCTGTACTGGAGACCGCCAGGGAGGTCAATTCTCCGGTCATTATACAATTTTCAAATGGCGGCGCGGCTTTTTATGCCGGAAAAGCCCTTCCTAACCAACAGCAACAGGCCTCGGTTATCGGGGGAATTTCCGGGGCACGCCATGTCCATCTCCTCGCCGAGGCATACGGAGTCTCCGTCATCCTGCATACCGATCACTGTGCCAAAAATCTGTTGCCCTGGGTGGACGGGCTCCTCGATGCCGGAGAGGAACACTACAAATTCCATGGCGCACCCCTGTTCAGCTCCCACATGCTCGACCTTTCCGAAGAACCCCTGCATGAAAATATCGAAATCTGTGCCCGCTACCTGGAACGCATGGATCGCATGGGTATGACCCTCGAAATCGAGCTGGGCGTCACTGGCGGGGAAGAAGACGGCGTGGACAATACCCACGTGGACAACGCCCGCCTCTATACCCAGCCGGAGGAAGTCGCATACGCCTATGAAACATTGCGCAAAATCAGCCGAAGATTTACAATCGCAGCAGCTTTTGGCAATGTCCATGGGGTTTATAAGCCAGGTAATGTCAAACTGGAGCCGGTAATCCTCAAAAATTCACAGGATTACATCCAAAAGAAATATGGTACCGGCCCAACACCCGTAAATTTCGTTTTCCACGGCGGCTCCGGCTCTTCCCGCGAAGAAATCCGGCAGGCTATTGAATACGGCGCGGTCAAAATGAATATTGATACCGATATGCAATGGGCTTTCTGGGATGGCGTGCGCGCGTATTATGAAAAAAATAAGGGCTATCTGCAGGGCCAGATCGGTAACCCCGAAGGTGAGGATAAGCCCAACAAAAAATACTACGATCCCCGCCAATGGCTGAGGGAAGGGGAAAAAACTTTCGTAGCCCGCCTGAAGCAGGCGTTTGAAGATTTGGACTGCATCCAGCGGAACAAATGATGCCTGGGAGAATTATTCTGCCGCCTTCGGCGGCAGAATAATTTTTTTCTAAAACGCTGATTTTGTTGATTTTGCTTCGCAAAATCAACAAAATCAGCGTTTTAGAAATAGATTATTTGGCGGAGAATGAAGCCAAATATATTTTGGGAAAGCCCAGATACTTTTTCACAATCCTA
>Ga0068877_10000726_pt1 | contig 28234 bp, 27 predicted proteins | sample NOAtaG_FD_66437 | JGI IMG/M metagenome (GOLD analysis project Ga0068877, IMG submission 66437) | Freshwater lake microbial communities from Lake Erie, under a cyanobacterial bloom - NOAA_Erie_Diel6S_1000h metaG | ecosystem: Environmental > Aquatic > Freshwater > Lake | place: USA: Ohio, Lake...
TGCTCGCCGTACAAGGCCGCCGGGTCCATCGACTCGGACTGCACCTCGTCCGGGTCGACCTCTCCGAGGCGTCCGAGGGCCGGGGCGCGAGAGAGCTCGGCGGCGATGCGCTGGTACTCGGCGAGCGGCAGCGCGAGCTTGTCCGCGATCTCCTGCTCTTCCGGAGCCCGCCCGAGCGCCCTCGACAGTTCCTGAATGGCCTTCGTGACCTCGGTCATCCGGCGCCGGCCGTGACGGGTCATGACGTCGAGTCCGCGCAGTTCGTCCAGGATTGCGCCGCGGATCCGCGCCTCGGCGTAGGGCTCGAAGCGGTCGCAGCGGCTTGGATCGTAGCCATCGATGGCCCGCAGCAGGCCCTCCGTACCGGCACCGATCAGGTCACCGACCTCGACCGAGGGAGGAAGCCGGCGCGCCATCCGGAACGCGATGCGCCGCACGATGGGGAGCCCGATGGAGACGAGCAGGTCCCGAGACAGCGCGGGCGTGGGAGCGGCGTTCAGCATGACGACCTCGGGGCGAGCGGAGAGACCGCCGAAGATAGCAGATGAGCCGAGCTGCTCACGGCGCCACCTCGGCCGCGAGGAGGGCCGCGACATGTTCGGCCCGAGCGGCCTCGAGGTCCTCGGGGACCCGCTGGCCGCTGGTGATCCAAGCGATGGGGAGGCGGGTCTCGTGCGTCGCGACGAAGGCCGCTCCGACGAGCACCGCCTCGTCCAGCTTCGTGAGCACGAGGAAGCTCGGCTTGGGCTCGACGTGGGCACGGAACGTGGTCGTGAGCTCGGCGCTGCGGGTCCCCGCGGCGATCGTGAGACCCACCCCGATCCCCGGGCACACCTCGTGGAGCTTCTGGCAGAGCCGAGGGAGCCGGTCCTTCGCCGAACGCCCCGCTGTGTCGACGTAGATGCGATCACAGTCCCGGAAGGATGCCAGGGCCCGACGGAGCGCACCTTCGTCGCTGGCCGCCGCGAAGGGCACGTCCATGAGTTCGGCGTAGCGCGCGAGCTGCTCGGCACCGCCGATGCGGAAATCGTCGAGGGAGATGAGGGCGACGCGCTTGCGGTCGATGAGCGCATCCCGCGCGGCGAGCTTGGCGATGGTGGTGGTCTTGCCGACGCCCGTCGGCCCCACGAGCGCGACCACCCGATGGCCGCCACGGGTCCCGTCGCCGAAGCCGATCGAGGTGCGGACGAGGCGCAGCGACGCATCGAGCAGGCCCTCGCGCGACGTCGTGGGATCCCCGACGCGAAGCACCAGTTCTCGGGCGAGTCCCATGGGCACGTCGTGCTGCCGCAGCAGGCGCTCGAGGGCGGACACACCGCGACCGCCGGCCTCGGCGCGCACGGGCGCTCGGAGCCCCCCTGCGACCAGCGACGGCAACCCTACGCCCGCCTCGTTGCTCGCGATGAGCTCGACCCGCGGTCCATCCGGGCCATGAAAGCTGTTCGTGGCCAGGACCAGGGCCTCCGGACCGAGCGCCCGCTTGGCGAGCTGCAGCGCGATGTCGGGGGTCGCAGCGTGGAACACGGCGTCGACGCGGGGCGGGGGCTGGGTCTTGGGGGCGAACATCGAGACCTCCTCGAGGGCGATTACGGAGAGACGACTCCGAGGGAGCGGAGGGTCGCGCGCGGGTCGATCTCTCGGTACGAGAGCACCGAGAGGCCCGGCACGCGCCGGAGCAGGAACGAAGAGACCGAGCGCCGCACGTCGGGCGCGCACACGAGGGCGGGCGGGGTGCTCACGCTGGCGAACCCGCGCGCGCTCTCGTCCAGGGCCCCCAGCAAACGCTGGGCCGAGGCTGCATCGATGCCTTTTCGGAAGGTCTCCTCGGCGCGCGGATCGAGCACGAGGGCGGCGATCTTCCCGTCGTCGTCGCGGAACCGGGCCGAGATGTGGCGGGCGAGGCGCTCGCGGACGAGTTCGACGATCTGCGCCGGATCCTTGACGCTGCGGCCGTGATCGGCGAGCGCCTCGAGGATCGTGCGGAGATCGCGGATCGGCACGCCCTCGGCCAGCAGGCCTCGGAGCACCGCGACGACGTCGGCCATGGCCAGCACGTTCGGGATGAGCTCGTCGACGATGCGGGGCTCACGCCGGGCGAACAGGTCGATCAGTTCCTGCGCCTCGGAGCGGCCGAGCAGCTCGTGGGCGATCGAGCGGAAGAGCTCCGTCAAGTGCGTGGCGGCCACCGTCGCCGGGTCGACGACGGTGTAGCCGAGCGACTCGGCGCGCTCGCGCTCGACGCCGGTGATCCAACGCGCTGGCAGGCCGAACGCGGGCTCCCGCACCTGCTCCCCCGGCACCGGAGGCGCCTGACCGGTCGCGTCCATGGCGAGGTACCTGTTCATGCGCAACACGCCGCCGCCGACGACGTTGCCGGAGAGCAGCAGCCGATACTGCCCGCCCGCGAGACGGAGGTGATCACGCACGTGCACCGCCGGGACGATCACCCCGAGTTCGAGCGCGAGATTCTTGCGGATCGCGCCGATACGCTCGAGCAGCGCCCCGCCGGTCTCGACCAGGGGAACGAGCTCGTAGCCGACCTCGAGCGTGAGCAACTCGACGGGCATCTCCGACTCGATGACCTCTCGCTCGCTCGGGCGCGCCGACTCCTTCGGCGCCTCGGTGGAGGGCAAGAGCGCCGCTGCACTGCGCTCCGCGCTCCGGCCGGCCCATCCGATCAGGCCCGCGAGCGCGAGGAAGGGAACGACAGGCATCCCTGGCAGAAGCCCCGCCCCGAAGAGGAGGCCCGCGGTCGCGTAGAGCGCATTGCTGGAGCGGCCGAGCTGCCGAAGCAGGGCCTCGGGCAGGGTGCCGGAGCTCGACGAGCGCGTGACCACGACGCCGGCCGCCGTGGACATGAGCAGCGCCGGGATCTGCGATGCGAGGCCATCGCCGACGGTGAGGATGGTGTAGGTCGACGCCGCGTCGGCGAGGTCCATCCCGTTCTGCGCCACGCCGATGATGAAGCCAACGACCACGTTGATCGCGGTCATGAGGAGGCCGGCGATCGCGTCGCCGCGGACGAACTTGCTCGCGCCGTCCATCGCGCCGAAGAAGTCGGCCTCGGACTCGACCTCCTTGCGGCGCGAGCGGGCGACGTCCTGGGTGATCGCGCCGGCGGCGAGGTCGGCATCGATGGACATCTGCTTGCCGGGCATCGCGTCGAGGGTGAAGCGGGCCGAGACCTCGGCGACGCGCCCCGCACCCTTCGTGATGACGACGAAGTTGATGACGACGAGCAGGATGAAGACGGTCGTGCCGACGACGTAGTTGCCCCCGACCACGAATTCGCCGAAGGCGTGGATGATCGCTCCCGCGGCTTCCGGCCCCTCGCCGCCGTGCAGCAGGATCAGACGGGTGGAGGCGACGTTGAGGGCGAGGCGGAAGAGCGTGCCGAAGAGGACGATCGTGGGGAAGACCGAGAGATCGAGCGGCTTCTCGAGGTAGATGGAGACGAGGAGAAGCGCGAGCGAGAGCGCGATCGAGACCGCGAGGAAGAGGTCGAGCAGCGCCGCGGGCAGGGGCACGACCATGAGCAGGACGATGCCGACGAGCAGCACCGGCACGGCGGCGGCGCCGAAACGACCGTTCAGGTACGCGAGCACGGTACTCATCGGGGACCTCCGACCGGGATCGGGCGGGCTCCGCGCACGCGGAGGACATGGGCGATGACACGCGCCGCGGCCTCGAAGTGGGCCACCGGGATCACCGCGCCGACCTTGCCCTGGGCGTGGAGCGCGCGGGCCAACGGGCGGTTCTCGACCACCGGAACGCGGTGTGCGCGGGCGATCTCGCGCATCTTGAGGGCGACGTCGTCGAGCCCCTTCGCGAGGATGATCGGGGCCGCGTCGCGGCCCGGCTCGTAACGGAGCGCGACCGAGACGTGGGTCGGGTTCGCGACGACGACCGTGGCGTCCTTGGTCGCCTCGATGGCCCGCTCACGGGCGAGCTTGGCAGCATGGGCCTTCCGCTTGGCCTTGACCTTCGGATCGCCGTCCTCTTGCTTGTGCTCGTCCTTGATCTCTTGCTTCGTCATGCGGGCCCGCTTGAGCCACGAGCGGTACGCGAGGCCCCAGTCGATCGCGGCGAGGATCGCGAACACGATCGTCCCCTCGACGAGCACCTCCACGGAGAGCCGCCCGACCTCGAGCGCCGCTGCCTCGGGAGGCCGGTTCGAGAGGAGGAGCAGTTCGGGCATGGCCTCGTCGATGCGCCGCCAAGCGACCGCGGCGATCACGAGCGCCTTGAGCAGGGTCTTGCCGAGCTCGAGGAGCGTGTCGGCCGAGGGCAGAACCCGGGTGATGCCCTTGGAGGGGTCGAGGCGGTCCAGCTTCGGCGCGGCCTGCGAGAAGTCCACGAAGCCGAAGGTCTGGGTGAGGCCGACCACCACGGCCCCGAGCGCCGTCAACAGGGTGATCGGCAGGAGCGTACCCGTGAGCGCGGTGCCGCCGACCCGAAGCGCGATGAGGGGATCGCTCGACGAGCGGAGCATGCACGCATGGCGGGTGAGGCCGAAGAGCACCTCGAGGGTGCGGGCGCTCGTCCAGTAGAGGACTGCACCGCCGATGAGGAGCGCGGCCGCCGCACCGACATCGGCGCTCTTCGGGACGACACCGTCACGGCGCAGCTCCTCGATCCGCTTGGGTGTCGGATCTTCGGTTCTGGACTCGTCGTCGTCGCTCTCGCCGGCCACGGGGGATGACGGCACCCGAAGCACGGCTCGGGCCAGCGCTTCGTCCTCAAGTCCGCCGGGAAACGGCCGCTCTGAGGGTCGGATGGGAGGACCGAGCGACGGGATCACGCCGCTGGCGTCAATCTTCCGTCGCTCCGCTTCCCCTTCTCGACCGCAGCGGCCCCCGTGCCGAGCCGCTCACCTGCCTGCGACGACGGCCTCGATGGCTTCGGGCAGGCGCGCGAGATCCTGCTCGAGGCCGAGGAGCGAGCTGGCCAGGCCCGCGTGCAGGGTCACGAGGCCGAGCAGGACCGCGATGCCGAAGCTGATGCCGAAGACCTGCAGGCGGGTCGCCGCGCGAGCGACCAGCCCCAGCGCGAGCTGCACGAAGAACAGCGCTCCGATGACCGGGGACGCGATGCGGAGACCAGCGCCGAACACGCCGCTCAGGGCCGTGACCACGGAGTCCGGGGACAGGGCCCCGAACGCATCGCCGACCGGGGCTGCCTCGAGGCTCCGGGCCAGCCCCGCGATGAGGACATGGTGGCCGTCGAGGACGAGAAAGAGGGCCGTCGCGCCGAGGCCAGTGATCCGCGCGACGATCAGCATGTCCTCCCCGCTGGTCGGATCGACGACGTGGGCGAACCCGAGGCCCATCGCGCTCCCGGCGAGCTCGCCGGCCACTTCGGCGGCGGCGATCACGGCGCGCGCGCTCAGCCCGATCGCCGCGCCCACGATGCCCTCTCCGAGGGCGGCGAGCCCGAGGTAGATGGGGTCGAGCACGACGCGCTCGGCGGGCGCGGGGACGGCCATCGCCAGCGTCGCGGCAAGCAGAAACCCGATGGCAGCACGGACCACGATGGGCGCACCTCCACCCATCGGCGCGGGCAAGTTCGCGAAGGCCACCCCCACCCGGATCGAGACGAGGAGGACGTACGGCAGGAGCGTGACGGCTTCGACGGCGAGCGGGGTGAGCTGGTCCACGTCTAGCCCATCACGGCAGGCCGCCGCCCTGGCCGACGGTCGCCAGCGCCGTGAAGATCTCCGTCGTGAAGTCGATCAGCCGGTCGAGGATCCACTCGCCGCCTGCGACCAGGCAGATGATGATCGCCACCAGCTTCGGTGCGAAGCCGACGGCTGCGTCGTTCACCTGGGTCGCGGCCTGCAGCACGGACACCACGAAGGCGACCGCGATGAGGATCAGCATCGGCAGGCCAGCCACCTCCAGCGAGACCCAGAGCATCCTGGTGATCCAGTCCAGCGCGGTGGCAGAGGTCATCGCGTCATCCGAAGGACAGGGCCAGCGAGCGGACCAACAAGGCCCACCCGTCGACGAGCACGAAGAGCAGGAGCTTGAGCGGCGTCGAGATCATCGTGGGCGGCATCATCATCATGCCCATCGAGGTGAGGACCGATGCGACGAGGAGGTCGATGAGGACGAAGGGCAGGTAGAGCAGGAAGCCCATCTCGAAGGAGGTCCGGAGCTCCGAGAGCATGAAGGCTGGGACGAGCAGGCGGAGCGGGATCTGGTCGGCGGTGGCCGGACGGTCCTCGTGGGCGAGCTCGTAGAACAGAAGCACGTCGCTCTCGCGTACCTGGCCGATCAGGAACTCGGAGATGGTCAGGCGTGCGACCTCGGCTGCCTGCTCCTCGTTCATCTGCTCCTCGAGATAGGGCGTGAGGGCCTCGTCGTGGATGCGGGTGAGGACCGGGGTCATGACGACCCCGGTGAGCAGCAAGGCGAGCGCGAGGAGCACCTGGGTAGGCGGGGAGCTCTGCGTGCCGACCGCCTGGCGCGCGAAGGTGAGGACGATGACGATCCGCGTGAAGGACGTCATCGAGATGAGGATGCCGGGCGCGATCGAGAGGACGGTGAGGAGAAGGAGCATGCGGATCGACGCCGAGGTCGCCGCGCGATCCGAGCCATCCGGCATGGACAGGGTGATGCTGGGTCCGCTCGCGACGGCCTCCTGGGCCTCGACCAGCGCCGGGGCGAGGAACCCGGAGGCGACGAGGCCCAGGGCGAGCGCGATGCGGACAGAGCGGCTCACCGAAGGGCCCGTGCACGCAGACGAAGCAGCCCCTGCACCGCCTCGCTGGTGCTCGCCGAAGGAGGCGTGGAGAGCATCGGAGCCGAGGCGTAGGCCATGGCGCCCGCGTGGGCGGTCGCGACAGGAGCCGGCGGCGCGAACGTACGCAGCGCCTCGGCGGAGCCGCTCGGGCCGAGGAGGTCGGAGAGATGTGCACCGAAGTCGGGCTGGCTCGCGCGCTCCGTGCCGCCGGGCTCGGAGTCGGGCACGGGCGAGGGCATGGACGCAAGCCGCTCGGTCTTCGTGCCATCGATCGAGAGCAGGTGGTCCTGGCCGAGCGCACGCACGACCACGAGCTGGTGCTTCGGCGACAGACGATGGCTCGCGACGACCGCGATCGGAGCCGCCTTGGCGGCCTTGCCCGAGCGGCGGCGCAGCCACGAGAACACCGCGAGCGCAAGTCCGCTCACCGCGGTGAGCAGGAGCATCATGCCGGTGCGGCCCGAGGCCCATCCGCCCTCCGACCGCGCGCCCAGCGGCGCAGGTGCGCTGCGCCCACCGATGAAGAGAGGCTCCGCCGGAGCGATGAGAGGCTCGGCTGCCGCAGCCGGCTCCGCGCTCGGAGCAGGCTCCGCGGCGGGCTCGGGCTCGACCGCCGGCGCCGCCGCCTCGGCAGGCTCAGGCAGGACAGGCTCGCCGAGGCGGCTCCGCGGGATGGCGACGTCGACGGTCGTGCCGTCGATCCCCACGTGGACCGCGCGCTCGGGAACCCGCCGACCGTCCGGGAACCGCAGGATCACCACGGTGGCGTCCCCCACCCCACGCCGAACCCGCGCGAAGCGAAGGGCACCGCCGTCGCCCGGCACATCGAGGTCGGCCTCGCCCGTCGCGTCCGCGAACCGAAGGCGCAGCGCTCCAGGCTCGGACGAGACGCGGGGCTCGCCGACGGGCGCGCTGGTGGTGAAACGAACGTGCATGCGCTCGTCGTCGAAGGTCACTTCGCCGTCGAGGAAGCGGGCGGCGTCCTGCGCGCGCGCGGGCGCAGACATCGGAAGGAGCGTCATCGCCACGAGGGCGACCGCACGCGCGGCGTTCGACGCGCGGCTCACGACCGGTCTCCACCGAGGCGACGAGCGCGCTCCTCGGGCGAGAGGATCTCGGTGATGCGTACGCCGTACCGCTCGCCGACGATGACCGCCTCGCCCTGCGCGACGAGGGTACGGTTCGCGTAGATCGAGAGGGGCGCACCGACGGCGGCGTCGAGCTCGAGCACCGAGCCGACCGTCATGCCGAGCAGCGCGCCGATCCGGATGCGTCGCCGCCCGATCTCCACCTGGACCTCGATGGGCAGGTCGAGGACGCGGTCGAGACCCGCTCCGCGTGGGTTCGAGCCCGGAGGCCCCTTGGCATTGGAGTTGTCGATCATGTGGTCACCTCGATGGCCAGGTTTCCCTGGTGGACGATGGGCATCCCGCTGAGCACGGGGGTTCCGGAAGCCGTGACGGAGACAGGTGCATCTGGCGTGCCGGACAACCGAATCACCGAACCCACCTCGAGCGCGAGCAGGTCGCGCACCGAGATGAGCGTCTCGCCGAGCAGCGCCGCGAGCTCGACCTCGATGTCCTGCAGCGACGTCTGCATGCGACGTTCCGTCTCGGCCTGGGCCTCCTCGCCGCCGGGCCGCGACACGAGCGCATCCTCGTAGATGGCCACGAGCGCGTCGTCCTCGATGTCCCCGATGCGCACCCGGACCGCGACGCGGAGGCAGGGCGCCGTGAGCGCGATGCGGACGACGGTCGACCCGGCCGGGACGAGGCCCCAGCCGTCGAGGCCCGTCGTCATGCCGCGCGCGACCGTCGACACGCAGGACTCCGCGATCGGGGAGAGCACCCTGCGGCCAAGCGCATTCATCGCACGGCTGCGGGGCCCCGGACGCGCTACCGTACCCTCTGCGCCGAGGCGCCTTGAGAGGACGACGTCGGCGAGGCTGCCGCCGAGCACGACCGTCGCCCACGGGCGGCCCTGTCCGGTGACGACGACGTCCCAAGCGGTCCCGCCCTCGACGTAGGGCTCGAACACGATCGACGCGGTCTCGACGACGCTCTCCGCGGGCTCGGTATCCGCCACCACCGCAACCTGCTCGAGGAGCGCGCCCACCAGGACGTCCGCGAGCTCGAGCGCCACCCGGTCCGCCTGCTCGACGAAGCGGCGAAGCAGCTCGTCGGGGGCCCCGAACACCATCGGTCGGGCGTCGGCCGGAGCACCGGGGGTGACCGACGGCGGAGGAGCGAGCGAGGCAGGTGCAAGCGAACCGGACCGCATCGCGCGGATGATCGCCTCGGACTCCTCTGCACTGATGAGCGGCTGGTTGCGGTCCAATCCGGGGAGCGGATCGAGCGGCGCGTCCGGGAGCTCGGAAAACGTCGCGGAGCCGAAGAGACCTGGCCCCTGCATCGTCGGCAGAGAGCCGAGCAGGCGGCCGCCCAGCGGCGAGGCAGGGTCGCCGGAGAGGCCGGCGAGACCTGCCGCGCCGAGCGGAGCGCCGCCGCGGGCAGGCGCCCGCGTCGCCAGAGGAGAGGCCGGAGGTTCGAGCGAAGCAGGAGCGCTCTCCGGGCCAGGCTGGGCCGGAGCCGGTTCGAGCGAAGGCGGAGCCGGATCGAGCGAAGGCGGAGCCGGATCGAGCGAAGGCGGAGCCGGATCGAGCGAAGGCGAAGCCGGCTCCCCCGCGGACAGCGGCTCGAGCGAGGGCGGGCCCTCGTTCGTAGCGGCCCCGCGTCCCGGCGACTCCGCTTCTGCGTCGGGCTCCGACGCAGAAGCGCGGGCGGCATCCTCCTCGGACGAAGGGAGGGCACCGTTCGATGCTGGGGCGCCACGGGCATCTCCCTCGAAGAGCCCTTCGACACCGGGGGCCGGCGGGGCATCGCCCAAGAGACCGCGAAGGTCGTCTTCGACGGGGGCTGCTCCGACCGCCTCCTCGAGCAGGTCGCTGAGCCCGCCGAGCCCTGACTCGGCGGTCGGAACGTCCCCTTCGGTCGCCTCCGGCCGCGGCGCGGCAGGCAGCTCGTCGAAGAACCCCTCGAGGTCATCCGACGCGGGCTCCCGACCGGACGGCGGCTCGTCGTCGTCGTCGGGGCTACTCACTGGACCAACAGCTCCGTGAAGTAGACGCTGCGGACGCGCCGGCGGCCGAATACCCGCCGGGCGATCTCGAGCAGTTCGTTGCGGAGGCGCGTTCCCGCCTCGGTCCCGACGACGCTCGGGACATCGAGCGCGCTGAGGTGGGCGAGCACCTGGTCCCGGTAGACGACGAGGAGGCCCGTCACGTGCTCGACGTCCTCCTCGGAGCGCAATTCGATCTGAAACGTGAGCTTCAAATAGTGATCCGGGGTCGGCGCGCGAAGGTTCACGACCATCGAGTCGAACGCCACGAGCGGACCGATGTGCCCTGACCTCGCCCCGTCGCCTTCTTCGTCCTCTTCGCCTTCTTCGCCCTCCCCGTCCTCGCCCTCGTCGTATTCCTCCGTGGACTCGTCCCCCGAATCTCGGGTCAAGAAGAAGTACGCACCGACCGCTGCTACGAGGGAGAGGTTCACCCCGACGAGCGCCACCACCAACATCGACGAGCCGCGAGGTGCCGGGGCGGGAGCATTCTCGGTGGGCTTCGGATCGGCCATGACACCCAGGAGAGCAGATGCCGTGCCACCCTGCACGGCTCAAGGCTTTCGATGGTGAACCGGGACGAAGCGACGGTTCCTTGACGCTCGCGACATGAATCCGACGGCGACGGAGCGGACGCGCCGGCCGCGTCCGACGTGGACGGGCCGGCGCAGGCGAACGCCCGGACGCGCGGAGGTTCACCGCTTCAGTGCGACCAGCTCCTGCAGCATTTCGTCGGAGGTCGAGATGATCCGCGAGTTGGCCGAGAAGCCGCGCTGGTAGGAGATCAGGTCCACGAACTCCGTCCCGAGATCGACGTTCGAGCCCTCGAGCGCCCCCGAAACGATCGAGCCACGTCCGCCGGTCCCGGCGATGCCGATCACGGGCTGGCCCGACTCACGGCTCTCTGCCCACAGGTTCCGGCCCGCCGACGCGAGGCCGGTCGTGCTGGCGAAGGACGCCACGGCCACCGAGCCGAGCGTCCGCAGCTGCCCGTTCGAGAAGACGCCGGTCACCGTGCCGTCGGCTTCGATGCGGAGCCCCGACACCGTTCCGCCGGCGAAGCCGTCCTGGTTCTGCGCGATGTTCGTCGACTCGGAGGCGAGCCCGGTCGAGCCATCGAAGCCGCTGCCACCCTCCGCGATCGACGTTCCGTAGTCGAAGTCGAGGACCTGACCCGCCGTCGCACCACCCGAGAAGTTCACCGTGTTCGCGATGGTCGTCTCATTGGCGAGCGCACCCGTCGAGTCGAAGGTCAGCGTGCCCGAAGCAATCTCCGTGGGCGTACCGGCCGTGCCGCCGACGACGTCGGCACCGTCGACCATCGCGTGCCACGTCCACGTCCCGGTGCCGGTCTTCTCGTACACGACGTTGATGTCGTGCGGGTTTCCGAGCGAGTCGAACACCCGCACCGAAGTCGTCGGGGTACCGGCGGGCGGATTGGCGGGATCGAAGGGCGCGGTCGGGATCGCCGCGTTGGAGCTCAGGTTGGCGCTGATGCTGATCTCCGAAGTGGGCGTTGCGGGCAGCGTCCGCCCGGTGACCTGCAGGTCGCCGATGGTCGGGGTGAGGGCTCCCGTGTCGTCGGCGGTGTAGCCCTGCAGGCGCAGACCGTCAGGATTCACGAGGAAACCCGACTCGTCGATCGTGAACTGCCCCGCGCGGGTGTAGAAGTCGGACGTCACGCCGTCGACGTTTCCGCTCACCATGAACAGACCGTCGCCGGTGATTGCGAGGTCGGTGGGCGCGCCCGTGTTGATCAGGGCTCCCTGCGTCCACATGTGCTCGATGTGCGCCAGACGCGATCCGGAGCCGGAAGCGGGCGTGGCACCGCCGCCCGCGATCGAACGACCGAGGATGTCGTGGAAGATCGCCCGCTCGCGCTTGTAGCCGACGGTGTTGACGTTGGCGATGTTGTTGCCGACCGCGCTGAGCGCGTCGGAGTGGGCCCGGAGACCCGAGGCCCCGATGCTCATGGAACGGATGATCGTCATGTGTGCTCCTCCTGGCGTGCTGCGTGTGCGTCGATTCGCGGCATGGCTCCGCCATGCCCATACCCGTGGGCCTGCCCGAAAGGTCGGGCGTGAACATGTGCGGCGCGAGCGAGCGCTGGACTCAGCGCGCTCCGCCGATGCTACGGATGTCGCCCATCATCACCGAGGCGCCATCCACGTCGAGGACGGGGTAGCCCCCGTCGTAGCCCACCGAGTCCACCCTGCCGCGGATGGTCATCGCGGCGTTCACCGGACCACCGTCGGCGTTGCGCGCGGTGACGACCACGCGGTAGCGGCCCGAGGGCGCGGAGGAGCCGTCCTCCATGCGTCCATCCCACGTGAAGCTGCGGTTGCCCGCCGCCTGCGCTCCGAGGTCGAGCGTCCGGACGAGGCGCCCGGCGTCGTCGTAGATCGCGACCTCGGACGCCGCGGCCGGCGCCGGGAGGTGGAAGGCGCCGCTGATCGACTCGCCCTCCCGCAGCATGAGGTGCGAGGTGTCTGCCTCCACGCTCCGGCCGACGAGGTCGGCGGCCTGGCTGTTGGCCATGCCGGCGGTCGCCAGCGAGAGCGAAGCGAGCCGATCGTCGATCGCGACGAGCCGCTCCACGGAGGTGAGCTGCGCGAGCTGCTGCATCATCCCCTCGGTGTCCATCGGCTGCATCGGATCCTGGTTCCGGATCTGGGTGACGAGCAGCCGCAGGAACGAGTCGGGCCCCAGCGTCGAATCCGTCGTCGGGGCCGAGGGAGTGCCAAGGGCGGCGCTGCTGGTTCGAGAGGTGATCTCCATCGCTTCGTTCTCCTTCAGGCCACGTCTCGGGATCGTCGCGCATCGATCAGTGCGCGCTTGAGCGTCTCGATGCGGCTGTGCACGCGTCCATCGACCCGCGCGCCGCTCGCTTGCACGACCGCACCGAGACCCTCGACGGTGTCGTCGAGTTCCACTTGCACGCGCCGTGCCCCGTGCTCGACGGTCGCGCTGTCGAACGCTTCGAGCAAGGCCTCGTAGGTCGCCCGCGAGGCGCGGATCTTCATCCCCTCCGAAGGCTCGACGGCAGCGAGGGCCGCCCGCACGAGCGCGCGATGCAGTTCCGGTCGGCTCGCCAGTTCGTCCTCGACGAGCACCGTCGCGATGTCCACCGCGAGCTCGAGCAGCTCGCTCTCGACATCGGCGAGCACGTTCGCACGCGCCCGAAGCAGCGCGCTGGCGGCCTCGCCGAGGGCGACCTTCTTCGCCTCGAGCTCAGGGTCCGGCAGGAGCGGCCCGAGCGCGGGCGGCATGGCCGGATGGGGACGGCTCGATGCTGGGGGCAAGTCGAGCCACGGAACCGACTCGGCGCGGGGCTCCGCGGCAACCTCCGCCTCGACAGGGGCCGGCGTAGCGGCCGCCTCGGCGGGCGGCTCGATCGGCGGCGGGGGCGGCGGAGGCGGCTCGGTCTCGGCGCGGACGGGGCCCTCGCCGCGCGGACGGAAGCGCACGCTGCGGACCGATTCACCGGGCTGCACGGCCCATGGGATCGCCGACTCGGTGCGGGGTGCGTCCTCTCGCGAAGGGAACGCGAAGGGACGCACGTCCCTCGTGCGCCGCTCAAACAAAGTCGGCTCCGCCATCGCGAACGATCGAGATGCGCCCGTCGCGCTCGAGGGTGAGCGCCGCCTCGACCATCGCGCGCTGGGCCCCCTCGACCTCCGAGAGCCGGGTCGGGCCAAGCAGCGCGAGGTCCTCGCGGAGCATGTCGGCCGCGCGCTGCGACAGGCTCGAAAAGACCCGCTGACGCAGCGCCTCGCTCGCGGTCTTGAGCGCGAGCAGGAGCTGATCCGTCGGGACCTCCTTGAGCACCTGCTGCATCGACCGCGTGTCGAGGCGTCGCAGGTCCTCGAACGTGAAGAGCGCCTGGCGAAGCGAATCGGCCATCGTGCTGTCGGCCTCGCCGAGCGCATCGAGGATCGAGCTCGACTCGTCCTGGCTGACACGCTTGAGGATGGTGGCGGCGACATCTTTGCCCTTGATGGGCTTGCGCTGACCGCCCTCGAGGCGGGCGAGGTGCCGCTCGTACTCGGCCTCGACCTCGGCGAGCGCCGACGCCGGCACGCTCTCGAGGTAGCCGAGCCGCTGCACCACCTCGCGGCGGAGCTCGGCCGAGAGGCCCAGCAGGACCTCGGAGCCCTTGGCGCCATCGAGCTGGGACAAGATGAGCGCGGCCGTCTGCGGGTGTTCCCGCTCGATGAGGCCGGCGAGCGTCTTGGGGGGAAAGCGGGTGAACGGCGAGACGCGCTCCTCGGGCGTCTCCTTGGCACCCTCCCACAGCGCGCGGGCACGCTGCTGACCGTGGGCACTGCCGACGAGTCGCTTCAAGTAGCCCTCCGAGCCTGCCAGGCTCGCCGGGACGCCCGCGCGGAGCCGCTCGACGAACTCGCGCTGGGCGACGACGATGGCTGCCGGAGGCACCTCGTGCATCTTCGCGATGGTCCGCTTCAGGAGGGCCAGCTCCCGGTCGTCGAGGCTCGCCACCATGCGGGTCGCGACGTCTTCGTCGAGGCTGACGAGCACGAGGAGCGCCTTCTCCGCCGGAGAGAGCTGAATGTCGGGCATCGCTGGGATGACCGGCAGCGGCGTCTTCGGGTCGGGGCCCGCGACCCCGGCGAGCGGAGGCCGGGCGAGCTCCGCCCCCGGCGCGCCCGCAGGGGGAGGAGCCGATGGACGGGGTATCTGGGTCTCGACGACCACCTCGGGCATGCGGGGGCCTACTGCACGCATCGGACCACTCTTTCCGCCCTTCAGATCAGGGCTGGATCGCCCGATGGTACTCCGAAGCGAGGGGAACGACGGCGATGCGTTGACGCCGCCGTGGGAACCTTGACGCCCGGGCCTCCGGGTGACGCTGCTCCGATTTGATCCCTTTCGCCTGTCGATCCCGATATGATTCGCCCGCCGCGGTCCGACGCGGAAGCCGCAATGCAAGACGACGAGACGATCCGCGAGTTCCTCATCGAGAGCCACGAGAACCTCGATCAGCTCGATCGAGACTTCGTCGCCCTCGAGGCCGACCCCACCCAGCGCGACCGGATCGCCGGCATTTTCCGCACGATCCATACGATCAAGGGCACCGCTGGGTTCTTGAGCTTTCGGCGCCTCGAGACCCTCACGCACTCGGGAGAGAGCCTGCTGAGCCTGCTCCGCGACGGCGCGCTCACCCTGAGCCCGGCGATGACCTCGGCGCTGCTCACGATGGTGGACCGGGTGCGCGCGATGCTGAGCCACATCGAGAGCTCCGGCTCCGAGGGCGACGTGCCGATCGAGGACGTCATGGCACGCCTCACCGCGCTGCGCAGCGGTGACGCTGCGGCGGTGGCGACTGCGTCGGTCTCGCCGGGCCCCGCGGCTGGCGCTGCTGCACCTCTACCTTCTCCCAAGGCGCCGGCGACGAAGACCCCGCCGGCCGCCGCGACGCAGGTCGGCGCGCGTTCGGTGGCTCCGCCGGTCGCCCCTGCCCCGCCCAGGCCCGTATTGGCCGGGCCAGCGTCTTCCGAGCCGGCCTCTGCCGAGCCCGAGCCCACGCCGGCCTCCCCGGCGTCCGACGCCGACCCGAGCGCGCACGCGCCCGGCTCGGTGTCCGAGGGCAACGTCCGCGTCGACGTCGGCCTCCTCGACAAGCTCATGAACCTGGTCGGCGAGCTCGTGCTCGCGCGCAACCAGATCCTGCAGTCGGGCGCACGCATCGAAGAGCCCTCGTTCCTCGGCGCCTCGCAGCGGCTGAACCTGATCACGACCGAGCTGCAGGAGCAGGTCATGAAGACCCGCATGCAGCCGATCGGCAACGTCTGGAGCCGGCTGCCGCGGGTCGTGCGGGACCTCGCCATCGCATGCGGCAAGCAGGTCCGCATCGAGATGAGCGGCAAGGAGACCGAGCTCGACCGCACCGTGCTCGAGGCGATCAAGGATCCGCTCACGCACATCGTGCGGAACTCGGTGGACCACGGCATCGAGCGCCCCGACGTGCGGGCCGGGCGCAACAAGCCGAAGACCGGGACGCTGCGGCTCCGCGCGTTTCACGAGGGCGGCCAGGTGAACATCGAGATCGCGGATGACGGCGGGGGGATGAACCTCGACGCGATCAAGAAGAAGGCGCTCGAGCGCGGGGTCGTGACGGCGGAGCGGGTCGCGCGGATGAACGACCGCGAGCTGATGCAGCTCGTCTTTCTTCCGGGCTTCTCCACGGCCGAGAAGGTGACGAACGTCTCGGGCCGAGGCGTCGGCATGGACGTCGTGAAGACGAACATCGAGAAGATCGGCGGCACCGTCGACCTCATGACCGCGTCCGGCCGGGGGACGACCATCCGGATCAAGATCCCCCTGACCCTCGCGATCGTGCCGGCCCTCATCGTGTCGACGGGCGGCCAACGCTACGCAATCCCCCAGGGCAGCCTCGTCGAACTGGTCGGTCTCGATGGCGAGCAGGCCCGCGGCGCGGTCGAGTGGGTCCACGGCACGCCGGTCTACCGGCTGCGCGGACGGCTCCTGCCGCTCGTCTCGCTGAACGAGAAGCTGCGCCTCGGAGAGAGCCTCCGAGACCAGCTCAACGCGCGGCGCCCCATCACCATCGTGGTCCTGAGCGCCGACGAGCGGCAGTTCGGTCTCGTCGTCGACGACGTGCGCGACACGGAAGAGATCGTGGTCAAGCCGCTCGGTCGCGAGTTGAAGGGTATCCCGGTCTTCGCCGGCGCCACGATCATGGGCGACGGGCGGGTCGCGCTGATCCTCGACGTGATGGGGCTCGCGATGCTCGCGAGCGCAGTGGGCCGCGGCCGCGACGGGACGCTGCGCGGCGCCGCCGAGGCGCTGGACGACGACGCGCCGGCCGAGATGACCGAGCGGCAGGCGTGGCTCCTCTTCGGGGTCGACGACGAGGGGATCATGGCGATGCCGCTCTCGGATGTGGCCCGTCTCGAGGAGTTTCCTCGGAGCAAGCTCGAGCGCGCCGGGCGCCGCAGCGTCGTGCAGTACCGCGGCGCGATCCTCCCACTCATCCACCTCGAGGTCGACGACGCGGGCGACAGCGGTCCGCTCTCGGTGATCGTCCACGCCCACCGGGGCCGAAGCGTCGGCTTCGTGGTGCGGCGCATCATCGACGTCGTCGAGGCCGCCGTGCGGGTCGAGCGCGTCGGCGACGGAGCGAGCGTGCTCGGGGCGGCGGTCGTCCAGGGTCGCGTCACCGACCTCCTCGACGTCACCCGCGCCATCGAGCGTCACCTGCCCGAGTTCCTCGAAGGGAGGGCCGCATGACCGACACGGAGCACGCGCACCAGCTGTGCACGTTTCGGGTCGGCGAGCTCGTCCTCGGGGTCGAGGTGACGCGCGTGCAGGAGGTGCTGCGGCACCAGGAGATGACGCCCGTGCCGCTCGCCCCTGGCGTCGTCAGCGGTCTCATCAACCTCCGCGGTCAGATCGTCACCGCCCTCGACATGCGCCAGCGCCTCGGCGTCGGCCCTCGCCCCGCGGGCGAGCTACCGATGAACGTGGTGGTTCGGCACGACGAGGGCGTGGTGAGCATGCTCGTCGACGAGATCGGCGACGTGGTCGACGTCGAGGAGGCCGCCTTCGAGCCGCCCCCCGCGACCCTCTCCCCTCTCTCGAAAGCGCTCGTGCAGGGCGTCTACAAACTCGATCGTCAGCTCCTGCTCCTCCTGAACACGGAGCTGGCGATCCGCGTGGCACACAAGACGGACGACGAAGGGAGTCAGCATGGCTAACGGAAGCGAACGGGGCTCATCGGCGAGCAGCAGCGGGCACGAGGTCTCGGCCACGGGCAACATCGCCTCCGCGCGGGACCGGAAGAACCGCGCCCCGGGAAGCCGCCGTACGGCGAACGGCAACATCCCCGCGGCCGACGACTTCTCGACCGAGATGCTGCGGTCGATGCTCGATCAGCTCCCCATCAACGTGATGTTCGCCAACACCGAGGGCGTCATCGTCTACATGAACGAGGCGTCGAAGACGACGCTCCGCTCGATCGAGTACGTGCTGCCCGTGAAGGTGGACGAGATCCTCGGCCGCAGCTTCGATGTCTTCCACAAGAACCCCGCCCACCAGCGGCGCATGGTCGCCGACCCGCGGGTCTGGCCGCACCGGGCGACCATCGCGCTCGGCCCCGAGAGGCTGCGGCTCTACGGCACCGCGGTGCACTCCGGAGGCGAGTTCGTCGGGGTCATGCAGACCTGGGAGGTCGTCACCAAGCAGCTCGAGATCGAGCAGCAGAACCAGGACTACAAGAGCAACTTCGACGCGATCAGCCGCGCCCAGGGCGTGATCCAGTTCGACCTCGAGGGACGCGTGCTCGAGGCGAACGACAACTTCCTCCGCCTGCTCGGCTACTCGCTCGACGAGGTCAAGGGCCGCCACCACTCGATGTTCATCGACGACGGGATGCGGCAGAGCTCGGACTACTCCGAGTTCTGGGCGAAGCTGCGGCGCGGCGAGTTCGTCGCCGGCGAGTTTCGGCGCGTCGCCAAGGGCGGCCGCGAGGTCTTCATCCAGGCCTCGTACAACCCGATCCTCGACCTGAACGGCAAGCCCTACAAGGTCGTGAAGTACGCCACCGACGTGACCGCGCAGGTCCGCATGCGCCGTCAGATGGAGGACGTCCTGAAGGGCGTCATGACGAGCGCGCAGCAGCTCGGGGCTGCCTCGAACGAGCTCTCGTCGGTGAGCCAGCAGATGAGCGCGACGGCCGAGGAGACGGCCTCCCAGGCGAACACCGTGTCGGCGGCCGCGGAAGAAGTCAGCGTGAACGTGCAGACCGTCGCCGCAGGCACCGAGGAGATGTCCGCGTCCATCCGCGAGATCGCCAAGAGCGCGGCCGACGCCGCGCGGGTCGCGAGCGCCGCGGTCGGCGTGGCCGCGAACACGAACGCGACGGTCGCCAAGCTCGGCGACTCGAGCGCCGAGGTCGGCAACGTGGTGAAGGTCATCACCTCGATCGCCCAGCAGACCAAGCTCCTCGCGCTGAACGCGACCATCGAGGCCGCCCGCGCCGGGGAAGCCGGCAAGGGCTTCGCCGTCGTCGCGAACGAGGTCAAGGAACTCGCCAAGGAGACGGCGAAGGCGACCGAGGACATCAGCGCGAAGATCGAGGCGATCCAGACCGACACGCGCGGCGCGGTGGTCGCGATCGGCGAGATCAGCCGGATCATCAACCAGATCAACGATCTGCAGGGCACGATCGCGAGCGCGGTCGAAGAGCAGACCGCGACGACGAACGAGATGAGCCGCAACGTCGCCGAAGGTGCGAAGGGCGCGAACGAAATCGCCCGCAACATCACCAGCGTGGCCCAGGCCGCGCAAGACACGACGTCGGGAGCGAGCAAGGCGCTCACTGCCGCGCAGACCCTCGCGGGAATGGCGCGCACCCTCGAGAGCCTCGTCGCGGACTTCGAGTCCTGAGCGAGGCGCGGGCGCAGCGGGTTGGTAGACGGTGGACGCGCTCCGCCGGAAAGAGGTGAGGACGATGAAGGCGATCGTGATCGATGACTCCCGCGCGACGCGGATGATCTTGAAGCGGGCGCTCGGCGCGCAGGGCTTCGAGGTCGTCGAGGCCGGCGACGGCAAGCAGGCGCTCGACGAGCTCGCCAAGACGGGTCCGCTCGACCTCGCGCTGGTGGACTGGAACATGCCGGTCATGACCGGCTACGAGTTCGTCAAGGAGGTCCGGGCCCGCAAGGAGATGGACCGGATGGCGATCATGATGGTCACCACCGAGAGCGAGATGTCGCAGGTGCAGAAGGCCCTCGACGCGGGCGCGAACGAGTACGTGATGAAGCCCTTCACCGACCAGGTCCTGCAGGAGAAGCTGCTCCTGCTCGGCTTCTCGCAGGACGGGATGTGATCCGCGTCCTCGTCGTCGACGACTCCGCCGTCGTGCGGAGGATCATGACCGACATCTTGTCCAGCGAGACGGACATCGAGGTCATGACGGCTGCGAACGGGTCGCTGGCGTTGTCGCGCTTCGACACGCTGCAACCCGACGTGGTGACGCTCGACGTCGAGATGGGGGACGTGAGCGGACTGGACTTGCTGCGCGCGATCCGGCGGCGGAGCCCGAACGTCCCGGTGATCATGTTCAGCTCGTTCACGCAGAAGGCGGCGGCGACGACGCTCGATGCCTTGGCCCTCGGCGCGAGTGACTACGTCGCCAAGCCGAGCGGACTCGGCTCCCGGGCCGAAGTCGAGACCCACGTGCGGGAGCAGCTGCTTCCGAAGATTCGTGCGCTTGCGACGCCCATTCCCCGCTCCGCGCCCCCGCGCTCACCAATCCCCGCGCCCATCACCCCTCCCTCGCTGCAGCTGGGAACAGGCCCGCGCAAGGCATCGATCCTGGCGATCGGCGCCTCGACGGGCGGACCGAACGCGCTCGACACGGTGTTCCGAGGCCTGTCGTCGAACCTCTCGGTGCCGATCGTGATCGTGCAGCACATGCCGCCGATGTTCACGCGGCTCCTCGCCGAGCGTCTCACCGCCCACTCGCCGGTGCCGGTGAAGGAGGCCGAGCCGGGAGATGTGCTGGTTCCAGGACGGGCCCTCATCGCGCCAGGAGACTTCCATCTCCGTGTGGTGCGGGACGGAAACCGAGTCGTCGCGGCGCTCGACCAGTCCCCTCCCGAGAACTCCTGCCGGCCCGCCGCGGATGTGCTGTTCCGATCGGTGGTCGACGTCTACCGAGGCCAGACCCTCGGGGTCGTGCTCACAGGGATGGGTCAGGACGGTTTGCGCGGCTGCGGATGGATCCGCGAGGCAGGCGGACAGGTGGTCGTTCAGGACGAGAAGACCTCGGTGGTCTGGGGCATGCCGGGATTCGTCGCGCGGGCAGGGCTGGCGGACGCAATCGTCCCGCTCGATGACATCGCGATGCAGATCCTGCAGCGAGTCCCCACCGGCGACGGAACACCGCGAAAGAACGAGCCGAAACATGCCGGGTAGTGTCGAGCCGCTCGATGCGGCGTTCGTTCGCGACCTCGTCTACAAGCGGGCCGCCATCGTCCTCGACGAGTCGAAGACCTACTTGATCGAGAACCGCCTGGAGTCGCTCGCGCGGGAGATCGGAGTCACGAGCATCGCCGAGGTGGTGGCAAAGGCGCGCGCGGGGGCGACCGGGATGGAGACCCGCATCGTCGAGGCGATCACGACCCACGAGACGTCGTTCTTTCGGGACCTTCACCCCTTCGAGGCGCTCAAGCGCCAGGTGCTGCCGGCGCTCGTCGAGAAGCGCCGGGCCACCAAGGAACTGACGATCTGGTCGGCGGCCTGCTCGAGCGGGCAGGAGCCCTACAGCATCGCGATGCTCCTTCTGGATCACTTCCCCGAGGCGGCGAAGTGGCCGGCGAAGGTCATCGCAACCGACCTCTCCGAACAGGTCCTCGCCCGGGCCCGAGAAGGGCGCTTCAAGCAGCTCGAAGTGAACCGCGGCTTGCCCGCTCCGCTCCTCGTGAAGCACTTCGAGAAGTCCGGGACGGAGTGGCTCCTCAAGAAGGCGGTGAAGGACCTCGTGGAGTTCCGGCAGCTCAACCTCCTCGGCGGCTGGACGCTCTACCCGAAGCCTGACGTCGTCTTCATGCGGAACGTCCTCATCTACTTCGACACACCGACGAAGCAGCAAATCTTGAAGCGGTTGCGGACGTTCATCCCCTCCGACGGGGCGCTCTTCCTCGGAGCCGCCGAAACGACCCTCGGCGTCGACGATGCCTGGGAGCGCGTGGGAAATGGGCCTTCGACCTACTATCGCGTGCGGCCATGATGCTTTCCGACGATGATCTTCCCAGCCCTGCGGCGATGGTCGCCCTGGTAGACGAAGTGACGTACGGCGTCCTCGGCATCGGTTCGACCCCAGCTCCCCCGTTGGACGCCACGACGAACGCGTGGACCTGCGGGCTCCCGATCGGCGCGCCCGCGGATCTCATCCTCGTCCTGCGGTGCCCCGAGTCCTTCGCCCGTCGGGTCGCCGACGCCATGATTGGAGCGCAGGTTGCGTCGGGCAACGACGAACTCGTGCGGGAGTCGCTGGCGGAGTTCACATCCATCCTGGGTGGAAACCTCAAGAGCCTCATCCCACCGCTGAGTTGCGCTCCCCTGGGCTCCCCCCACCTCGACCCCGACGAGCCGGGAGCGCCGCTTCGTACGGTCGCGCTCCGCTGCGGGAGCGATGTCCTCTCCCTGAGCCTCATTCCAAGCGCGGCCGAAGGATGAGGATCCTGGTCGTCGCAGCGAGCACCGAGGCATCCGCCGTAGCCAAAGGGCTGCGCAGCGGCGGCCACGATGTGTGGATGGTCGAGGACGAAACGGGAGCGCGCGCAGTGCGCGCGGAGCGACCCGTCGACCTCGCGATCGTCGCAACCTCCGAGGTGAGCGATCAGCCACTGTCGGTCATCCGCACCCTGCTCGCGAGCGGCCGGCGACCCTACGTGCTGCTCTTGCACCCGAGCCTGCCGGACGAGTTCATCGTCCGCGCTCTCGAAGCCGGCGCCGATGCCGACCTCAAGAGCCCAGTGACGTCACAGTACCTCGCAGCCCGGCTCGGCGCGGTCGAGCGCCGTTCGGCCTTGCCTCCACACGCCGAAGGGCAGCGGCCTCTCTCCTTGCCGCCTGCCGATGACCACGCACGGATGGGCCTGCCGAGCCGTATGCCAGGGGCTGCACGAATCAGCCCGAGCCTGATCCCCGGCGTGGGGCCGCTCTCGGGTGCCGCGGGTTCGACGACGTGGAGCACCGCTGCCGAGCAGATGGCGGACGCCGCGAGCCGCTTCCTGGCGCTGCCCGTCGGATGGGACTCGCTGACGGCCTCAGAAAGCGCCTCGTCAGTCGCGGTCGGCATCGTCTTGCTCGACGCGCAGCAGCACCTCGAGCTTCGCATCGCGCTCGGTGCGGACCCTCCGAGCGCGCGCGCGCTCGCAGTTCATCTCTTCGGCGCGGACGGAGAGGACCTCGGGCCCGACGTGATGAACGAGCTCGCAAACATCCTCATGGGAACCCTGAAGACCTCGTTTGCGGGCGAAGGCCTCACCTTCACGAGCGGGCTGCCCATCGAGATCCCGGCCGAAGAGGTCCTGAGGCCCTCCGCGCCGTACCAAGTTCAGGAGGCTCTGCTCTTCACCCTGGCCGAGGCCCGCCTCGTGGTGCACATCGCCCTTCGGGCACGGGCGAACCAGTTGGTCGTCACGTCAGGGCTCCGGGAGGGAATGGTGCTGGCCAAGCATGTCTTTCACCCGCGCGGCATGCTCCTCGTGGATGCAGGTACGCGCCTCTCCCAGCACACGGTCGAGCGGATGATGGCCACCCTACCCGGCCAGTATCGCATCGAAGTGAGCACCGCCTGAGCGGACCCGCATGCCTAACGAACCTCAGCGCGTCGTCTTCGTCCTGCCCGCAGAGGGCCCGCCGCCTCCTGAAGCGAAGGGGGTCATTCCGCAGCGCGTGGAACGCTTCGATGCGGCCCTCTCGGCCCTCGCGGGTGACTCCTCGATCGTGGCGATCGCCACCCACTCCTCGCCCGCAGTGTCCGATGTGCGCGCGCTGCGCACGCGCTTTCCTGGAGTCGCTCTGCTCGCAGCCGGCGCGGTGCCGCTCGAGTTCGACGAAGCCCGCGCGATCGAGCAGCGGCTCGCGGTCGGTCCGGCAGCGGACCTGGTTCGGGATGGAGGGTTCGACGAGGACGTGACCCGCCCTTACGACGAGCTGCTCGAACTGCTCGGCGACGGCGCGGAGTTGCTCCGCCTCACCGCCGCCGCGGAGCGGGATCCCGCCGCGAGCCTGAAGGTCCTGCAGCTCTTCAACTGGGCGTTCTTCGGCGTGAGCAGGCGATTTCTGTCGCTCCCGCAAGCCTTCGCGCTGCTCGGCGTCGAGCCACTTCGCAGCGTCGTACTCACCGCGCGCACCTTCGCTCTCTACGAGGCCAAGGCGGGTCGCGGATACTCGCTCGACCACGTCCTGTCCTTCTCGGCACGCCTCGCTCGCCTCGCGCGGCGCTTCGGAGGGCCGCACGGGCACGGAAGCGAAGCCTTCGCTGCAGCCCTGCTGTTGGACATCGGCAAGCTCATCATCGCGCTCGCTCGGCCGACGGAGTCCGATCGGATCCTTCGCGCAAGCTTCGAGCTCGGCACTCCAGCACGGACGCTGGAGCAGGAAGAGCTCGGCACGACGCACGCAGAGGTCGGCGCACGCTTGCTGAGCATGGCGGGAGTGCCTGCTCCCATCGTCGACGCCGTCGCGCTCCACCACGTCCCCCGCCAGGCGGTGAGAACGCGGAAGCTCACCGCGCTCGTGCACGCCGCTGATGCGATCGCCTCGATCACGGTCTGTGGTGACGACCCAAGCGTTCTGGATCACGAGGCCATCCAGCAAGCCGGACTCGCCTCCGAGCTCGCGTCCTGGCGTGCCGCCGCCGAGCAGGCGGACGAGCACTCCACGCACTGACCTGCTTTCGCTCGTCCCGCGCTGAGCCGGCTCGATGCCGGAGAGACGCAAACGGAGCCCAGTTCGTCCGCACGCGGCCGCGCGCGCGAGTTCAGCGTTCGGTCGAGCCCTTCGCGATCTCGATCTTTGCGGAGTGCGGCAGCATCTTCAGGATCATTGCGACCGCTCCCTTGGTGAGGGCTGCGCCGGCCGGCGCGAGCAGCATCCCGTTCGGCCCGCGAACCTCACGCACGACCACGTGCCCTTCCCGCAGTGCGGGGACGAGCACCTGCACCCGCTCTACCCGGGTTCGCGTCACGAGACAGCGGACCCGCCCCGACGCGGCCACGAAGTCGCACGCGAAGAGGAGGTTGGCCTCGACCACGGGGCTTCTGGGATCGAGGTCGACGGGCAAGCCCATGGCGAAGGCGACACCGTCCTTGAGCAAGCAGCGTTTCGCCGCACCGCCCGCGAGGTTTGCCATCTCCCGCATCAGCTCCGCGAGGACGGTTCGATCCGGCGGCAAGTCGAGCACCGTCGAAGCAACCGCAGCCCCCATCGCCTGGTCCATCTCGAGGCGGACGGTGAGTTCGGTGATTCCATCGGGATGGGTCAGGCAGAGCGAAGCTGCGACCGGGTCCGTGAATGGGTCTCGGGCAACCTGAGCAGCCTCGAGCGCGATCTGGGTGAACTCGTGGAGGTCGTGCGCGAGCGCCGCAGGGAAATTCGCCAGCGCGGGCCACTCCACCGACATCAGACCGATGGGCCCCGCCGCGCTGACGTCCGGCGGCGGAGCGACCGACTGCGGCCGACCACGGACGCGCCGAAGTCGCACGAGGAGCTCGTCGAGCGAGAAAGGCGGACGCACGAAATCGTCCACCCCGCCCTCGAGGAGCTGTGCCAAGTGCTTTGGCGAGAACCGCGTGACGAGGGCGAGCACGAAGGGCGGGGTGGGCCGCCGCTTGATCTTGCCCACCACCTCGAGCGGCGCGGGGCCGAGGAGCTCGGGGTCGAGCGCGATCACCTCGACTGGAGCAAGCCGAATCGATTCGAGGAGGTCCTGCCCCGGGGGCAGCACGGACACCTCGAAAGGCAGGGTCCCGAACGCCGATTTCGCGGCATCGCCCAGGGCCCCTGCCGGCACGACGAGCAGCGCGCGACGACGGGCGCGGCGGGGTGGGGCACCGGGGCTCATGACCATCGTCATGAGCGTCCGTGCGTCAACCCCCGTCGCCTTGCCCGACCTCCCAGCGTCCATCCATCAGGCTACACGCCGCACGGGCCCGGGGCCAGAACGGGTCGACGCAGCCACCCGCCGCGCATGACCGATGCGGGCGAGCTCGGCCACGATCTCGTCGCGGCGCGCAGCCAATGCCTGCGCAATGACCTGATCCGCCTCCATCACAGTTCGAAGGCGCGCGGCCAGCGCGTCCCGCTCGGACGGGCTCAATGCGGTGGGGCGAATGGCAGCGAGCTGCGACACGACGCTGCTCCGCTCCTGGACGAACCCCTCGATCTCCTCGAGGGAGGGCAACTCAGGCAGCTTCGCGAGCAACCCCTCGAGAGTGGTGAGGAGCGCGTCGAGGCGCTCCGAATCGGGAGCCGCCGATCCCCCGTCGCTCACGGCGTCCCCTGCTTGGCGATCTCGCGCCACGCGCTCAGCAGACGCTCGAGCACATCGATCGCGGGAACCACTTCGGAAGCCGAGTTGCGCAAGGTCGCCTGGAGGATCTGATGCTGCACGAAGTCGTAGAGGCTGTCGAGCTGGGCCGCGAGCTCCGGTGCCACCTGATGGTCGAGGCCAGCGCGGAGTTCGGTGACGACGGCGTGCGCTCGCGACAGCGCCGCACCCCGGCCCGCGATGTTCCGCTCCGCATCGCACGTGACCGCGGTCTGCAGGAACCGAATGGCTCCTTCGTAGACCGCGATGAGCGACGAGAGTGGACTCTGGACGGCGAGCTTCGTGGTGCGGTACCGGGCGACTGCGAACGACATCAGGCCTCCAGCGGATTCCGCGCGAGAAGGAGGACCGAAAGGCCTCGTTCTACGTCGCGCGTCAGCCGCTCAATCGGCCCATCGCCGCCGAAAGTTGAGCCCCCTGCCCTTGCAAACTGCTCATCGTCGTCTCGAGCGTCGCGAACTGCTTGCGGAGCTGCGAATCGTACGCGTCGAGGCGCCGCTCGAGCGCGGCGATCTGATCGTCGATCGTCCGCTGCTGCGCGCGGATCGCGTCGGTGCGCGAGTCGAGCAGGCCCGTGTTCGGATCGCTCCAGGCCTTCGTTTCCGTGTCGATCTTCGCGAGGATGCCGTTCGAGGCCCCGAGCAGGTTCGTGACCGCGTCGGGATCCGCCGCGAGGGCACGGCTCAGCTTCGTCTCGTCGAGCGCCAACGTTCCGCCGCGCTGCACAGCGATGCCGATGGAGCCGAGCGAGGTGTACGCACCCGAGGCACCGGTCATCGGCGACGTGACGAGCGTGCGGAGACGCCCCTGAATCGTACGCAAGGTCGAGTCGCCGTTCAGCGAGTCGGCCGCCTTCGTCGGTGTGCCGACCGGCGCGCTGGACTCCCCGTCGATCGTCGCGTTGACCGCGTTGAACGCGTTGACGAAGGAGCGGAGCCGCTCGACGAGCGAGCCCTGATCGCGAGCAACCTCGACGGTCTCGGTCGTTCCAACCGCCGAGGTCTTGCGGAGGTCGAGGGTCACCCCAGGGATCGCGCCGCTGATCTCGTTCGAGCTGCGCGTGACCGCGAAGCCGTCGATCTGCACGACCGCGTCGCTCGCGGTCACCACACGGTTGCCCGGGTTGTTGAGCCCGAGGGTGGTGCCGGTCTCGGTGAGGGTCAGCGCGTTCGCGGCGCCTGTCTGGCTTCCGCCGATCTGCAACCGATAGCCCGACCCGGTGTTCAGAATCGAGGCGGTGACGCCCGCGCCCGACGCGTTGATCTTGGAGGCGAGGCTGTCGAGGGTGTCGGTCCCGGTCACGTCGACGGAGACGGCGGTCCCGCTTCCCACCTGGATCGAGAGAGAACCCGTCCCGAAGAGTCCCGTCTGGTTTCGCGCCGCGACCGCGTCGGCGTAGTAGCGATCCGCGGTCGCAAGCGAGGTGACCTGCACCGAATACCGCGCAGGGGAGCCGCCGCCGGTGCCGCGGACCGTGAACACCGACTCGTTGCTCGAGGTCGCGGTGACGGGCGCAGCCTTCTCGGGGCTCGCGAGCGCTGCCGCGGCCTTGCCGAGGTCGGCGAGCTTCGAACTCAACGTCCCGAGACGACGTGCGCGTCCATCGAGGACAGCCTGTTTCTGCTCGAGCCTTCGGATGGGCTGGCGGGCGGCCGCGACGAGCTGGTCGACGATCTTTCCCGAGTCGATGCCGCTGGCGAGTCCGGCGAACGAGATGGCTCCGGTCATGGCTCCTCAGTGGGCAGGCTGTGGCCCGAAGGATCAAGGAAAAAGCAAAGGGCGGGCCATGTCGATGGCCCGCCCTTCGCTCGTGTTCCGGCGAGGCCGAGGTTCAGCGCAGCAGGCTGAGGGCGACCGAGGGCGCCTGGTTCGCCTGCGCGAGGACCGAGAGACCGACCTGCGACAAGATGTTGTTCTTGGTCAACTCGGCGCTCTCGTTCGCCACGTCGACGTCCCGGATCCGGCCGTTGGCGGCGGTCACGTTCTCACGCGCCGAAGACAGGTTCGACATGGTGATCTGAAGCCGGTTCTGCGCGGTACCGATCGAGGCGCGGCGGGTCGACAGCGCGTTGATGGCGGTGTCGATCGTCCCGAGCGCCGCCTGCGCGCCGGACTGGGTCGTGAGGTCGAGCCCCGACGCGCCTGCGATCGACGAGAAGCTCGTGCTCGAGATCGTGATGCCGATCGTGTCGTTGGCGGTGGCGCCGATGCCGACCTGCAGCGACTGACCGCTGTAGGTGCCGTCCAGCAGGTTGATGCCGTTGA
>Ga0068877_10000730_pt1 | contig 28165 bp, 27 predicted proteins | sample NOAtaG_FD_66437 | JGI IMG/M metagenome (GOLD analysis project Ga0068877, IMG submission 66437) | Freshwater lake microbial communities from Lake Erie, under a cyanobacterial bloom - NOAA_Erie_Diel6S_1000h metaG | ecosystem: Environmental > Aquatic > Freshwater > Lake | place: USA: Ohio, Lake...
TTCGCCGTGGCCGGTAAGCTCACACCGCTGATCGCGGCTATCCTGATGCCGCTCAGTTCGGTCACCGTGGTGGGTTTCGTCACGCTGGCGACCACCTTGGCCGCCCACCGTGCATGGCACAGCGATCGGAACATGACAAAAGTCAGTTGACGGACTGAGAAAGGTCATGGATCGGTAGTATTCCACTTGCCACATTTGGGCCGCGAGATCAACGTCACATGAATGTCATCTTCCTTCTGATCACTGCCAGTACCGTGGTCGCCTTGCTCTTCCTGGCGGCCTTCACATGGGCAGTGCGCAGCGGACAGTTCGACGATGACCGCTCACCCGCCGTTCGCATATTGGGTGATGCCCTTCCGGTGAAGCCAATAGAAAAGACCAGCAATACGTCCACGAACCCCAACGCTTGACGCGATGATCGAACGTTTCCAATACGACAACAAGATCGTAAAGGCCTTTATCATGGCCACGATCGCTTTTGGCATCGTAGGCATGCTTGTCGGCCTCACGGTCGCCTTCCAGTTGGTCATTCCCAGCTGGAACTTTGCGGAGTGGTTCACCTTCGGCCGCTTGCGTCCGCTGCACACCAACGCGATCATTTTCGCCTTTGTGGGCAACGGCATGTTCGCAGGCATCTATTACAGCCTGCAACGCCTGCTGAAGGCCCGGATGTTCAGCGATGGATTGAGCTGGCTCCACTTCTGGGGCTGGCAGTTGATCATTGTGGCCGCCGCGATCACCCTTCCGCTGGGGATCACCACCAGCAAGGAATATGCTGAGCTGGAATGGCCGATCGACATCGCCATCACCTTGATCTGGGTGGTGTTCGGTGTCAATATGTTCGGCACCATCCTCAAGCGTCGCGAACGCCACCTGTACGTGGCCATCTGGTTCTACATCGCCACGTGGGTCACGGTGGCCATGTTGCATATCGTGAACTCCATGGCCATGCCGGTCAGCTTGTTCAAGAGCTACAGCTGGTATGCCGGTGTGCAGGATGCCTTGGTACAGTGGTGGTATGGTCACAACGCGGTGGCCTTCTTCCTCACCACGCCGTACCTGGGCCTCATGTACTACTTCATGCCGAAGGCGGCCAACCGACCGGTATACAGTTACAAGCTCTCGATCATCCACTTCTGGGCGCTGATCTTCATCTACATCTGGGCCGGCCCGCACCACCTGCTGTACAGCTCACTGCCCGACTGGGCCCAGAGCCTTGGCACCGTGTTCAGCATCATGCTCATCGCACCAAGCTGGGGTGGTATGTTGAACGGTCTGCTCACCCTGCGCGGCGCCTGGGACCGTGTGCGCGACGAGCCCGTACTGAAGTTCATGGTGGTGGCCATCACGGCCTATGGCATGTCCACGCTGGAAGGCCCCCTGCTGAGCACGAAGTTCCTGAACAGCATCAGCCACTTCACCGACTGGACCATCGCGCACGTACACGTCGGCGGCCTTGGCTGGAACGGCTTCCTCACCTTCGGCATGATCTACTGGCTGGTGCCGCGCATGTGGGGCACCAAGCTGTACAGCAAGGGCATGGCCAATGCCCACTTCTGGATCGGTACGCTGGGCATCGTCTTCTATGCCATTCCGCTGTACTTCGCCGGGTTCACACAGAGCCTGATGTGGAAGCAGTTCACCCCGGATGGCTATCTGGTGTACAAGAACTTCCTGGATACCGTGCTGCAGATCAAGTATGCCTACTGGCTGCGCGGCCTGGGTGGATCGCTGTACCTCATCGGCGCGCTCATCATGGTCTACAACGTTTGGAAGACCATTGCCAGTGGCAAGCTCATCGCCAATGAGGACGCCGAGGCTCCTGCACTGGAGAAGAACTACAAGGGCGAAAGCAGTGGATACTGGCACCGTGTCATCGAGCGTCGCCCGATCATGATGCTCGTGGTGAGCCTCGTGCTGGTCGCGATCGGCGGCATCATCGAGATCGTGCCCACCTTCCTGATCAAGAGCAACGTGCCCACGATCACACAGGTGAAACCGTATCGACCACTGGAGCTGCACGGTCGCGATATCTACATCATGGAGGGCTGCTACACCTGTCACTCGCAAATGGTGCGTCCCTTCCGTAGCGAGACCGAGCGCTACGGCGAATACAGCAAGGCCGGCGAGTTCATCTACGACCACCCGTTCCAATGGGGCAGCAAGCGTACCGGTCCGGACTTGCACCGCCAAGGAGGAAAATACCCCGATAGCTGGCATTACTACCACATGTTCGATCCCACCAGCATGAGCGCAGGTTCGTTGATGCCCGCCTATCCCCATATGTACGAGAACGAGATCGACAAGGCCTCCATGCCGGCCAAGATCCGCGCCATGCAGAAGTTGGGTGTCCCCTATCCCGAAGGCTTTGATGAACTGGCCGTGGCCGACCTGGAGGCGCAGGCCGCTGAAGTGGCCGCCAGACTGAAGAAGGATGGTATCGAGGCGGATGCGAACAAGGACATCATCGCGCTGATCGCCTACCTGCAGCGCCTGGGTACGGACATCAAACAGAAGCCCGCCACGGAGGTGGTACAGGCACAATAGGTCTTAGCCATGCTGAAGTTCATCAAGGGCCATATGACGTCGATCGCTGACATCGACATCTACCCGGTCGCCGCCTTCGTGCTGTTCGTGGGCATCTTCATCGTGGCCTCCTGGTATATCCTCACCACCGATCGCAGCCGCATTTCACATATGGAGCAGCTGCCACTTTCCGAGAACGAACAAGCCTGAACGCACATCCGAACCACCATGCGTCTACGGAACATCCTCCCCTTCGCTCTTCTCCTTCTCGGTGGCCTGGCCACCGCGCCCGCCGTTGCCCAGGATGCGGCCACTGCAGTGGCACCTGCTGCAGGCCTGTTGGAGAACCCGACCATGGAGACCAACTACATCCTGCTGGCCATGGCCGTGCTGCAGGTGGTCATCATCCTCACGCTGTCCGGTATCATGAAGACCCTCGGGGGAACTGGTACCGTGTGGGCTGATTATCTGAAAGGTCGCCGGGCGGCCATGGTGTTGATGGTCATCTTCGCTGCATCCTCGTTCGATGCACAGGCCGCTGTTCCTGGACTGGCCATGTTGACCACCCAAACGCTCATGTATTGGCTCATCAGCGCCAACATCATCTTCTTCATCATCATCGTGGCGCAGCTCTCGGTGGTGCGTGGCATGGTGCGTGCGCTCAGCGGTCCCGAAGAGGAGGCGGCAAGCAAGGCCAAGGAGGGTGACACCTTCGCGGATGCGATCCTCAACAAGCTTACACGTACGGTGAAGGTGGAGAAGGAACAGGACATCCTCATGCATCACGAGTACGACGGTATCCGCGAACTGGACAACGTGCTTCCGCCATGGTGGCTGTGGTTGTTCTACGGTACGATCGTTTGGAGCGTGGTGTATGTCTTCAACGTACACGTGTCCGGCACCTGGCTGCACCAGGCCGATGAGTACGAACAGGAAATGGCCCAAGCAAAGGCCGATGTGGCCGCCTACCTCGCCAAGTCCGCAGCTGCGGTTGATGAGAAGACCGTAGTGGCACTAACGGATGCCTCGGCCCTTGCTGCTGGCAAGAACACCTTCGTGACCTATTGCAAGGCCTGCCATGGCGAGAACGGTGAAGGAAATGCCGTTGGACCCAACCTGACCGATGCATACTGGATCCATGGTGGTGGCATCAGCGACGTGTTCACCACCATTAAATATGGTGTGGTGGAGAAGGGCATGCAGAGCTGGAAAAAGGACCTGAAGCCCATGGAGATGCAGCAAGTGGCAAGCTACATCCTGTCGCTGCAGGGCAGCAACCCCGCGAACGCAAAAGCTCCGCAGGGTGACCTTTGGGCGCCAGAAGGGTCAGCTGCTCCAGCGGATAGCACGGCGGCGTCCGCTACGGACACGGTCGCCGTGGCCGTAGTGAAATGATCATGGATACGCAAAGACCGGACGGTCAACAACGCGACGAGAGCTTCAGGGATTCCATCGCGACGGTGGACAAGCGCGGTAAGCGCGTTTGGATCTATCCCAAGAAACCCGCAGGTAAATGGTTCAACAAACGGGCACTGGTGGGCTATGGCCTGCTGGTGTTCCTGTTTCTTGGACCGTTCCTACGCATCGGCGGTGAGCCCTTGCTCCAGATCGACCTGCTGGAGCGACGCTTCGTGATCTTCGGTCAGACCTTCTGGCCACAGGACATCCATCTGTTCGTTCTGGCGTTCATCGCTGGCGTCATCTTCATCGCACTGTTCACCGTGGTGTTCGGGCGATTGTTCTGTGGATGGGTATGCCCGCAGACCGTGTTCATGGAACTGGTGTACCGCCGGATCGAATACTGGATCGAAGGCGATTGGAAGCAGCAGCAGGCGCTCAACAAGGGCCCATGGAACGCGGACAAGGTGATCCGCAAGACCGTTAAGCACATCCTGTTCTTCGCCATTGCATTCCTCATTGGCAATACGTTCCTGGCCTATATCGTGGGAAGTGATGCGTTGATCGAGATCATTACATCGCCACCTGCCGAACACTTGGGCGGCTTCGTGGCCATGCTCGTGTTCTCCTTCCTGTTCTATGGTGTTTTCGCTTTCCTGCGCGAACAGGTGTGTACCACCATGTGCCCGTATGGCCGTCTACAGGGTGTGCTGCTCGATCGGCAGAGCCTGGTGGTGGCCTACGATCATGTACGTGGTGAAGGACGTGCCAAGTTCCGCAAGGGAGAGGACAGGGCTGCCACGGGTAAAGGCGATTGCATCGACTGCAAGGCGTGTGTGCATGTATGCCCCACAGGCATTGATATCCGCAATGGCACTCAGCTCGAGTGTGTGAATTGCACCGCCTGCATTGATGCCTGCAACCACATGATGGAAAGTGTTGATCTGCCAAAGGGCCTGATCCGCTTTGCCAGTGAGACCCAGATCAGTGAAAAGCAACCGTGGCGCTACACCACGCGCATGAAGGCGTATACGGCTGTACTTTCCGTATTGGTCGCGGTCATTGTCACGCTCATCGTCATGCGTAGTGATGTGGAGGCGACCGTACTGCGCACCCCTGGTATGCTCTTCCAGAGGACAGAGGATGGCCGGATCAGCAACCTGTACAACTTCAAGGTCGTGAACAAGACCTCGCGGGACCTCCCGCTGGAGTTCCGCTTGGAAGGCGTGAAGGGTGAGATAAAGCTCGTTGGCAAGGAGGTATTCCTGGAAAAGGCCGCATTGGGCCAGGGAGCTCTGTTCATCGTGCTGGACCCCTCGGAAGTAAAGGGGACGAAGACCAAGCTCACCATCGGCGTCTACTCGGGCGACCGGCGGATCGAAGAGGTCAATACTACCTTCGTTGGACCGATACGCAGTGCATCATGAAGTTCTCCTGGGGCAAGGCCATCTTTCTGGTCATGACGGCTTTTGTGCTGCTCATGGCCTCGTTCATGTACCGTGCGGCGTTCAACCAGGAGGAACTGGTGGCCGAGAACTACTACGAGCAGGAGATCAAGTACCAGGAACAGATCGACAAGCTGAACCGTGCCGGCGCGCTCGGTGAGGCCGTGCGCATGGAAGTGGTCGGCAATGAACTGGTGATCTCGTTCCCACAGGAGGTCCAAGGCCGGGCGTTGAGCGGCGAGCTTTACCTGCAACGACCTTCCGATGCGCGTGCGGATGCCCGGTTGCCCGTTTCGGTGGATTCCCTAGGCCAGATGCGTGTTCCCATTGACCAGCGCATGAAAGGCGCCTACAACACGGTGCTGGAATGGCGTGCCGATGGTGACGAGTTCCTCAGCAAGGACCGCATCTACATTCCATGAACGTTGCGGCTGGTACGGCCTTCGTACTGGGTCTGCTCAGTAGTGCCCACTGCATTGGTATGTGCGGTCCATTGGCACTGGCAGTGCCCTCTCCGCGCAACTCGTTCCTCCAACGCTTCACCAGTGCCTTGCTGCTCAATGGCGGACGGGTGGTCACCTATGCATTATTGGGAGCGGCCTCCGGCTTGTTCGGTAGAGGGCTGCAGCTGGCCGGGCTCCAGCAGGTGGTTTCCATCGGCCTGGGTGTTGCCATCCTGGTGGGCTTGATCGCTCCCCGGGTGCTGTCGCGTCTCCGGTTGTCACAAGGTCCGGCATTATTGGTGATGCGGGCGCAAGGGCTGATGGCCCGTCAACTGAAGCGGACCTCACCCGAAGGATTGTTCCTCACGGGTGTGCTGAACGGACTGCTACCCTGTGGTATGGTCTACCTGGGTCTCGCAGGCGCTTTGGCGCAGGATGGCTGGAGCACTGGCGCGCTGTTCATGGTCTTCTTCGGACTTGGTACATGGCCGGCGCTCGTGGGGCTAAAGGTGAGCAGCAGCTATTTGTCACCATCGGTTCGCAGTGCCATGAGTCGTTTGGCCCCCGTAGCCTATTTGTTCATGGCCGTGCTGTTCATCCTACGGGGCCTCGATCTGGGCATCCCTTACATCAGTCCCGACCTGCCGGAACCCAATACGCCAGCGGTGGATTGCCCTGCTCCGGGCATGCCCTGATCAAGCGCGTTGCTGCGCCAGTGCTTTCCGCGCTTCGCGATAGTACTTGAACGGGACCACCAACATCCCGAAGCACTCGCCATCCTCCTTCCCCAGGTGTTTGTGGTGCACCTTGTGCGCCTTGCGGATCGCCAGGAAATAGGGGTTGTTGGTCTTGCGCAGCCACTTTATCCGCTGGTGGATGAACACCTCGTGGACAAAGAAGTACAGCAGGCCGTAAATGAGGATGCCAAGGCCGATCCACAGCCAGGGGGTGTGCAATCCTTTCAAGCTCCCGACGATGAACAGTATCATGGAGGGGATCGCGAAGATCAAGAAGAAGCTGTCGTTCCGTTCGAGGAACCCGTAATGGTCCTTCTTGTGATGGTCAGAGTGCAGTGTCCAAAGGAAACCGTGCATCACGTATTTGTGCGTGGCCCATGCTACATACTCCATCGCGATGGCCGTACCCATCACAATGCCGATGATCGCCCAAATGCTCATGTTGTTCGAACAGATGCCCGGCCTACTTGGTTCGCTGTTCTTCCCTGAAATAGCGTTCCAGGGTCATAAAGCGAAAATCGAAGATGGCCTTCAAGCGCTGTTTCACAAAAATAGCGTGTGCCAGTTCACCCAGTGGGCCGAGGGGAAGTTCGTATTCCACCCGGTCCTTCATGAGCACACCACCCTCCATCGCTTCGAAGGTGTGCACATGCCACCATCGTTTGTAAGGTCCTTGCACCTGGGTATCCACGAACCGGTGAGGACCTTCGGCCTCCGCGATGAGAGTGACCCATTTTAGAGGAATGCCGAGCAACGGGCTCACCGTGTAAGTGATCCGTTGCCCGGCATAGGTCGGTTGGTCATCGAACGGCTCGCGGATCACGAAACCCATGTCGGACGGGGTGATCTTCGCCAGGTTGCGTGGACTGCTGAAGAACGCCCATGCCTCATCTAGCGTGATGGGCAGGAACTGGCTGCGTTCTAGGACATGCTGGCCCATGTGCGATCAGCCGATGACCTCCATTTTGGGGTAGCGCTGGCGCCAGAACTCCAGGGCCTTTTGACTGGCCACCGTGATGATGGTGCGCGCATCCAGACGCACTTTGATCGCCTTGATGCCTTCTTTGACAGGTTGGGCGAGGATGAGGACTTTCTTTTTGCGTGGCATGGCTATGTGAAGAGTTTGGTTTGTCGTTGAGCGTTCGTCCGCTCACCTTCGAGACCCTTCTTGTAGGTATCGAGAGCGCGTTGACGTGCCATTTTATGAACGACCAATGGCTGCATATAGTTTGCCGAACCGTGCTCCGGGACCCACTTCTTCACATATCTTAACTGAGGGTCGAACTTCTCCAGTTGCAAGCGGGGATTGAAGACCCGGAAATAGGGGGCTGCATCGCAGCCGGAGCCCGATGCCCACTGCCATCCGCCATTGTTGCTGCTGAGTTCGAAGTCCAGCAGTTTGGCAGCGAACCACGCTTCGCCCAACCGCCAATCCAGCAGCAGGTGCTTGGTGAGGAAGCTGGCCACGACCATGCGTACGCGATTGTGCATTAGACCAGTGGCTGCCAGTTCGCGCATGCCGGCATCCACCAAGGGGTAGCCTGTGCGGCCCGCACACCAGGACTTATAGGCTATCTCGTCGTGCCGCCATTCAATGTTGTCGTACGCGGGCTTGAAGGCCTTCTCCGGATGCGGAAAGTGCCAGAGGATCTGCATGTAGAACTCCCGCCAGATGAGCTCGTTCAGGTATTTCGGGCTCTGTGTCAGACTGCGGCGCACAAGCTCGCGCACGCTCACAGTGCCAAAGCGCAGGTGGGTGCTCATGCGACTGGTACCAAGGATGCTTGGGATGTCGCGTGTTTCCGAGTAGTTCTTGAGCAGCTCCTCGCTCAAGGTAGTGGGTGGCACCTGGAGATCAGTAGGACGGAAACCGATGTCCTCTAATGCGGGGAACGGGAGGGGGGCGCTCTTCCACAGGCGGTGCAATTGGGCCTCACTGGGGAAGGACGCCGCCATCTCGGGCGTGAAGAGCGCCCGCCACTTGCGCATGTAGGGCGTGTATACGGTGTATGGCCCACCGTTGTCCTTCACCACCTCACCACGCTCGAAGATGCTGATGTCCTTGTACGTGCGGAAAGGGATGCTGTGAGCGGCCAGAAGTTCACCCACGGCCTTGTCGCGTGCGATGGCGTACGGTTCGTGGTCGTGGTTGGTGGTCACCGTCGAGATGTCGTAGCGTTCCATCAGGCGCTTCCAAACATCAATGGGTTCGCCGTGCTCTACCAACAGTGTGCTACCATGATTCACCAGATCGGCCTGCAGGCCCTGCAAAGCGCGGTGGATGAAGTCAACACGGCGATCGTGCTCGTCCTCCAACTTTTCCAGGATCTCCGTGTCGAAGATGAAGAGCGGCAGCACGTCTCCATGCTCGCTCAGCGCACGGAAGAGACCGTGGTTATCCGCCAGCCGCAGGTCGCGTCGGAACCAATGGATGCTGATGCGTGGTTTCATCACCTGGACCTGGATCATCGGGCGAACGTACAGCAGGTCGACCGAGCTGGTAGACCTGCGTGCGGTCAGCGTTTCAAGTAGGTGAGGAATTCGTTCCGCACCTCCGCCTCTTCGAAGCGTCCGCTGTAATGCGAGGTCACCGTGCTGCTGCATTCGTCCTTCACACCGCGCAGTTTCACACACATGTGCTCGGCATCGATCAACACGGCCACATCGTCGGTGTGCAGCACACTTTTCAGCTCAGCGGCGATCTGTTCGGTGAGGCGCTCCTGCACTTGGGGGCGCGCGGCGAAGTGTTTCACGATGCGGTCCAGTTTACTGAGGCCGATGACCTGCCCACTGCTGAAGTACGCCACGGTGGCCTTGCCGATGATGGGCACGAAGTGGTGCTCGCAGAAGCTGTGAACGGTGATGTCGCGCTCCACCAGCATGCCTTTGTAGCCGAACTTGTTGGCGAAGAGCGTGGGCTCGGGTCGCGTTGTGGGGTCCAGTCCGCTGAACACCTCGTTCACGAACATCTTGGCCACACGCTTGGGTGTGCCCTGCAAGCTGTCGTCCGAAAGGTCGAGGCCCAGCGTTTCCATGATGCCCCGGAAGTGTTTCTCGATGCGTGCGATCTTCTCGTCCGGCGCCATGGCGAAGGCATCCGGACGCAAGGGGGTGTCGATGGCGGTGCCATGTGGCGGCTCGATCTCCTCAATGGGCAGGGCGAAGGGGATCACCGCGCCGTTCTTCTTCATCAGCATGTTCTAGAGGGGTCAGGTTCGGTTCAGGCGGCCTTTACGGCCAGTTCTGCGCGCACGCGAAGCCAGCATTCGAGGAGCCATATGGTATAGCGCTCGGGGTGTGCGGCCAGATCGGCATCGAGCGCGTCGGGATGCAGGAATTGCCAGGCATCGGCCTCGTCTGGGGCAGGTTGCGGGATACCGTTGAACCTGCCGAAGAACACATGGTCCAGTTCGTGTTCGTATAGGCCATTATCGAAGCCTGCCTTGTAGAGGAAGCTGAAGCGGTGCTCGACCTGGGCGTCGATGCCCATTTCCTCCTTCAATCGGCGGTGTGCGGCATCGGTGAGCGACTCATTCGGGCGAGGATGGCTGCAGCAGGTATTGGTCCAAAGTCCCGCACTGTGGTATTTGCCCGGAGCACGCCGTTGCATGAGCAGGCGCCCATGATCATCGAAGAGGAATACGCTGAAGGCCCGATGCAACGCACCCTCCTGATGGGCGCGCAGTTTGCCCATGGTGCCGATCGCTTCATCGCGCTCGTTCACCAGTACCACCTGTTCCTCGTTCAGCATTGCCGCTCCCATGGTGGTCAGAGAATGCCAAAACTGTGGCGCACGTAGCTGGTGGTGAGCAACGCGATCTTCCGGCGGTTGCGAACGCGTACACGCACTTGCATGATGCGGCTTGCCGGGAGCGCCTTGATCTTGCGGAACAGGTTCACGTAATAGATGTACGCCATGTACACCCCGAAACGGGCGCCTTTCGGTAGTTGACGAATGCCGATCAGGGCTGCGTCGAAGTCGGCCTGGATGTCGTCCTCGATGGCACGCTTGGTCTCCTCGTTCCAGTGGCTCATATCGATGCCTGGGAAGTAGGTGCGGCCCAGGTTCTGGTGGTCGTCCTTCAGGTCACGGAGGAAGTTCACTTTCTGGAAGGCCGCACCAAGTTTCATGGCAGCGGGCCTCAGTTCTTGGTACATGGCATCGTCACCCTCGCAGAACACACGCAGGCACATCAGGCCCACCACCTCGGCACTGCCCAGGATATAGGTCTCATAACTGCGCTGGTCGTGGGCGGTATCCGTCAGGTCCATCGCCATGCTGTCCAGGAAGGTGTCATACAGTTCACGCTCGATGCGATAGTCGTTCACCACACGCTGAAAGCTGTGCAGGATGGGGTTGAGGCTGATGCCTTCCTCGATAGCGCGGTAGGTGTCCTCCCGGAAACGCTTCAACAGGTCTTCTTTGGCGAAGCCATGGAAGGTGTCCACGATCTCGTCGGCGAACCGCACGAACCCATAGATGGCGTGTATGGGCGAATGGAACCGCTTGTCGAGTGAGCGGATGCCCAGCGAGAAGGACGTGCTGTAGCTATATGTGGTGTGTCTGCTCGCTTTCAGGCAGACCTTGTCGTACAATGCGATGGTGTTCATGCCTTCGAGGTTTTACGAAGGGTCTCCTTTTCGATCAGGTCGGCCACCACCTCGCCACTGATGATCGCCGGCGGTACGCCGGGACCGGGCACGGTGAGCTGGCCTGTGTAATAGAGTCCTTTCACTTTGCGGCTCTTCATGCTCGGGCGCAGCGGACCGGTCTGCATAATGGTGTTCGCCATGCCGTATGCGTTGCCGCGGAATGCGTTGTAGTCCTTCTTCAGGTCGTTGATGCTGTAGCTGCGTTTCACCACCACGTGCGGGCGCGGGTCGAACCCGAGGTGCTTGCCCAGGCGCTCCATCACCATGTTGTAGTAGCGTTCACGCGTTTCATCGCGGTCGTCGAGCCCTGGCGCGATGGGGATCAGGATCACCATGTTCTCCTTCCCTTCGGGTGCCACGCTGGTGTCGGTCTTGCTGGCGCAGCTGGTGTAGAACAGCGGCTTGCTGGGCCAGGCGGGGTTGTCGTAGATCTCCGCGCTGTGTGCGTCCAGCGATTCGTCGAAGAAGAGCGTGTGGTGCTCAAGGTCGGGAAGCCTGCGGTCGAATCCGAGGTAGAACAATAGTCCGCTCGGTGCCATGGTGCGCTTGCTCCAGTAGGCCTTGTTGTAGCCGCGTGACTCTTCGGGCATCAGCTCCTGGTCCACGTGGTGATAGTCTGCGCCTGCCACCACGATGTCGGCCTTCAAAAGGCCATCGTTCGTTTCCACACCAATGGCTTTCCCATTCTCCACCACAATGCGTTTTACCGGCGTTCCGCAACGGATGGTGGCACCCTGCTTTTCGGCCACGCGGACAAAAGCATCCACCACCTTGCCCATACCGCCCATGGGGTACCAGGTGCCCAGTTCCATGTCGGCGTAGTTCATCAGGCTGTAGAGCGCAGGGGTGTTCTGCGGAGCGGCGCCCAGGAAGAGCACAGGGAACTCCATCAGCAACCGCAGCTTCTCATCGGTGAAGTGGGACTGCACGTGCTTACGCAGGCTGCGGAACACGTTGGTCTTCAGCAGGCCACCGATCAGACCCGGGTGCATGTACTCGCTCCAGCTCAACGATGGGCGGTATACCAGTTCGCCCATGCCCAGTTCATACTTCAACTTGGCCTCGGCAAGGAAGCGGTCCAACTGGGCGCCCGCACCTATCTCTTTACTGTCGAAGAAGGCGCGCAGGGCGATGGGGTCGGCCGGGATGGACCATTTCTCCCCAGGACCGAACACCACACTGTATGAGGGGTCGAGCCGCACCAGGTCATAGTGGTCCTGCACGCGCTCACCCATGGCGTGGAAGAAACGATCGAACACCTCGGGCATCCAGTAGAAGCTGGGGCCCATGTCAAAGGTGAATCCTTGCTCGCTCCACGTACGTGCGCGACCGCCGGGCTCGGTGTTCTTTTCAAGCACGGTAACGCGGTAACCTTTCCGCGCCAGGGAAGCGGCGGCGGTGAGGCCTGCGAAGCCCGAGCCGATGACGATCGCGTGGGACATCAGTTCTGAATGTGTTTATCGCTGAGCATGGCCATCAGTCGCTGGCGTGCCTGAAAGATCCGGCTCTTCACCGTACCGATCGGGATGCCCATGTGTTCGGCGATCTCGTGATACTTATACCCCTCGTGGTGCATGGTGAAAGGCGTGCGGAATGCCGGGTCCAACCGCTCCAAGCTACGACTGATCTCGCTCATTTTCACCGATGCTTCCGCGCTGGCAGGGGTTTGTACCCTGCGCACCTGGTCGCGCTCGCGGTCCACCGTGTCCATCAGCGCCTTCGTCCGCTTCGACCGACGATGGTCATTGATGAAGGTGTTCTTCATGATGGTGTACAGCCAAGCCTTGAAGTTGGTGTTGTCCTGGAACTTGTCGCGATAGGTCAATGCGCGCATCAGGCTTTCCTGTAGAAGGTCCAAGGCGTTGTCGCGGTCCTTGGTCAGACTAAGGGCGAAGTAGTACAACTGCTGGCGCAGTCCGACCAGTTGCTGTTGGAACTCGAGAGTGGACATGTTGCAGTGTTTAATGATTTGGTTGAAAGACTCAACAAAGGTGAACTAAGTTGTCTGATGTTTCCAAGAAAATGTTGAACAAAATAATCTTCCATGACGATCAGGTCCCTTGCGCGTCCATTCTGTCGCTATCAATAACCATTGATAGTCAGGCATTTAAGCATATATCTACAGTTGTCTTGGAACATCCTGCCTCCAGGGTTGTTCCTTGGTGCCCCTCACCGGAACCCCATGCTTCACCATTTGAATAGTCTCATTCGGCTTCTTGCGCTTATGCTCCCTGCCCTCGCATTCGGCCAAGGACAGGTAACCGGAACGGTCACCGACTCGCGCACACGCGCACCCCTTCCATTCGTGAACGTACTCTTGGAGGGTACAACCGTTGGGGCGACAACAGGAGAGGATGGCCGGTTCGTCATTACTGATGTGAAGCCGGGTCTTTACAACGTCATCGTATCCTCTGTCGGCTACCAGCGTCGCGTAGTGCCCGAGGTGATGGTGGGCACGGCCAAGCCGGTCGACCTGGATATCCAACTGGAGCCCTCCGCCACTGAGCTGAAGGAGGTGGAGATCACCCGCCAGCCGTTCGTTCGCACCCAGGAGAGCCCGCTCAGCGTCCGTACCATCGGTTCGGCGGAGATCATGCGCAACCCAGGCGGTAACCGCGATATCAGCAAGGTGATCCGGGCACTTCCCGGTGTTGCCAGCACGGCCAGTTTCCGCAACGATATCATCATCAGGGGAGGCGCGCCCAACGAGAACCGGTTCTACCTGGACGGCATCGAAGTGCCCACCATCAACCACTTCAGCACGCAGGGCTCCAGTGGAGGTCCTGTCGGTATGATCAACGTGAACTTCATCCGTGAGGTGGATGTGATCACAGGTGCCTTCCCTGCCGCCAGGGGCAACACCTTGAGCTCGGTCTTCGAGTTCAAGCAGCCCGAAGGCAACACCGAGAAGCCCACCTACACCTTCATGTTGGGCAGCAGCGATATCGGGTTCACCTTCGATGGTCCCACCGGACCGAACGCATCCACCATTATCTCTGTCCGACGTTCTTACCTGCAGTTCCTTTTCCAGGCCTTGAAGCTGCCGTTCCTGCCCATCTACAATGATGCGCAGGTCAAGCACCGCATACAGCTCGGCAAGAACAGTAGGCTCACCTTCATCGGTCTTGGGGCATTGGATAATGTGGACCTGAACCCTGCGGCGAACGATGGGGTCACCGATCAGGAAACGTTCGAGCGCAACCGCTATATCCTCGGCAACCTGCCCGATAACGATCAATGGAACTATACCGTTGGGGCCCGTTACGACAGGTTCGTCAAGAAGGGCTTCCACACCGTGGTGGTCAGCCGCAGCCACTTGTTCAACGAGGCCACCAAATACCGCGACAATGATGATTCCGATCCTTCGGCGCTGCTGCTCAGGTATGGAAGCACGGAGGAGGAGAACAAGGTGAGGTATGAGGCCGTGATGAACTATGGTGCGTGGCGTTTCGTTGGCGGTGCTGGTTATGAGCATGCGCGATACACCACGGATACGTACACGCAACGGGTGATCGATAACGCTCCGGTGGTGGTGGATTACGAGAGCAGTCTGAGCATGGATAAGTTCGGCGCGTTCGGCCAGCTCAGCCGCACCTTCGGCAAGCTGTCCACGTCGTTGGGGGTCCGCACCGATTGGAACACACTGGGCGGTACCATGAGCGATCCATTGGAGCAGTTCTCGCCACGTTTGTCCTTTTCCTACGCGGTCAGCGATGCCGTGAACATCAATGCCAACGTGGGCCGGTTCCACCAGTTGCCGCCTTATACGGTGCTTGGTTTCCGCAATGGCCAAGGCGACCTGATGAACCTGAACAACGGCATCCGCTACATCCAGGCGGACCATGTGGTGGCCGGGGTGGAGTACTTCACCCGGAACAACGGCAAAGTGTCCGTGGAAGGTTTCCACAAGTGGTATGACAAGTACCCCTTGCTGGTGAACAAGGGCATCAGCCTGGCCAATCTGGGCGGCGATTTCGGAGTGATCGGCAATGAACTGGCCGCACCCACTTCCCAGGGTCGCGCCTACGGGGTGGAGTTCCTGCTGCAACAGAAGCTCTACAAGGGCTTTTACGGCATCCTTTCCTACACCTTCGTGAAGAGCGAGTTCACCAACGCGGACACGCGGTATGCGCCCAGCAGCTGGGACTACGGCCACATCCTGAACTTGACCGGTGGAAAACGGTTGCCCAAGGATTGGGAGGTGGGTCTGAACTGGCGTCTGCAGGGTGGTGGGCCCTACACCCCGTATGACATTCCCACCTCGTCGCTGATCCCGGTATGGGATGCCACGCAGCAGGGCGTGCTCGATTACAGCCTGATCAACACGGAGCGCTTGCGCATTTTCACCCAACTGAACGTTCGGGTGGACAAACGCTACTACTTCAAGGGCTGGACGCTCAACGTGTACTTCGATGTGGAGAACGTGCTGGCGAACGAATTGCCCGGTGCGCCGTTCCTCGATGTGGTGCGTGATGCCAACGGCCAACTGCAGGTGGACCCCTCCGACCCGTCGCGTTATGTGGTGAAGCTGGTACCCAATGACGGTACTACGGTCATCCCCAGTATCGGGGTGATGGTGGAGTTCTGATCGGATATCGGCGGAACTTCTATATTTGCCGCCCCTTCGGAGGCATAGCTCAGCTGGTTCAGAGCATCTGCCTTACAAGCAGAGGGTCGCTGGTTCGAATCCGGCTGCCTCCACCCTCTACCCGTTCAGGGCCAGGCCGATAAGGCTTTGCTCCGCTCGGTTTGACATTCTGGGATGTTAGCTCAGCTGGTTTAGAGCGCATGCTTCACACGCATGAGGTCACTGGTTCGAATCCAGTACGTCCCACCAAAGCCCCGCATATAGCGGGGCTTTTTCGTTGTTCTGAGGGCGGAACTTGCTGCTGCCTACTGTCGGTCACATCGGACAGGTTGAGCAAAGGTTGCGTGGAGCGTGGATCGGGCTGCCAGATGGTGCCGACGGGCAGAAGGCCCATTAGTCCAGTTCGAAGATTTCCTTGAACCGCGTCTGAATGTGTATGACCTCATCGGCGCTTAGCTCCCGGAACTCTTTGGTCCGGGCACGGTCCGATAGTTGTCCCTGGCCTTGGACCAGGAATCCGATCAAGAGGTTCACCATCTTATCGGGCATTTCGTACATATCGTTCAGGTATCGCTTCATCCGATCATGGCGCTGGAGGTAGGCCACTTCCTCCGGGATCGTTCTGTCAATGGTGATCTGCACCATGGCATGCAGGAACTCCGCCTGTGGTGTCGCATCGAAGTAGCGGTAGTGATCGATGGTCTCATTGAGCACCTCCACGTTATGGTCCGGTGTCTCCTGCCAGTCGATCCAATCCAGTAAAGGATGGGAATATGATCCCAACACCTTGCGATAGTCATTGATGTGGTCGAGTATGGCGGCTGATACCGGGAACACGACCCCTTGGCGACCGAATTGCTTGCGGGCCAGCATGTGGTGGATCAGGTAGCGGTGTATCCGACCGTTCCCATCCACGAACGGGTGAATGAACACGAATCCGAATGCGACCATGGCTGCCGCCAACACGGCATCCATGCTCTCCGAGCGCTCCAGTCTTTTAGCACATTCGATCAGGCCGCCCATCAGTTCATCCAGGTCCTGCCATCGGGCACTGATGTGTTCCGGCAGGGGTTCTCCTGTGGCCCTGTCATGCTCCCCAACGAATCCCCCCTCGGTGCGGAAACCCAGGGGGATGAACCGGTCGTTCTCAATGACGATCTGTTGCAACCGCAATAGCTCTTCCTTGCTTAGTGCATGCAGGCCGGCCTGCCCGATGGCATTCGCCCAGCGCGTGGCCCGTTTGCTTTTTGGGCTTTCGCCCTCGATCGTGAAGGAAGCTTTCGAGTCCTTGAGCATCAGGAAGGACGAAGCTCGCTGCATTACGTCAGCATGCACGGTGCTCAGCATGTTTCGTGAACGGGTCGCATGATCCGCTTGCATGTAGCGCTCCAAGGTCTCGGTGCGCCGGATCAAAGGACAGAAGGTCCTTGGTCCAGGTAGGTTATTGGTCACGCGATGACGCGGGGAGGCTTGGCCGGCTATGGCATATTGGATCTCCGGGTCCAATAGGTCCACGTACTTGATCTTGACATTGGCATCCGGGATATCCAGTTTTTCCTCCATGAGCCACTCGTAGAGGAACCACATGCGCCGACTGTATTGCCCGGTGGGTTCGGCGTCAACCAAGCGCTTTATTTCCGCCGCGCCCAAGTGCTTGTATAATATCCTGAAAAACAGCAAGTTGACACCCTCGTACTTCAGGGCGAAGACCAATTGTTTATAGAGGTCCTCACCTGGGTCGTGCTTGGGGGTCAGTATCCTCCATCCATCCCGTATGTAGCGTCGGTGTTTCTGGCTGATCATGGTGATCACCAAGGGCATTGGCATGGGTAGACCGAATGTCTTGATGAGGGCTGCATACCCCACCACGTTGCCAGGCTCCGGTTGGATGCGGCCATGGAACACGGCTGCATCGTGTGAAAAACGATTGGGTTTTGTAGTCATACGTGGAAACCGACGGCAGGAAAGATAGTGCAGAATCATGTGAAGAAGATCTGCTCGACGTGAAAAATACACGCAAGATGATATGGTGTGTGAAAAGGGAATGACCGAGACTTGTCGGCATTGGTCTGTGCATTCACTGTACTTGTTACTCTGGCAGCAGCATCGCCCGGAGATGCGATCGATCGCGGCAAAGTGAACGCCTGGCGTGAATACCGGACGCGTTGTTATTGCTCTTGTGAAGAGCGTCCGGACAATTCCTCACTCGTTCCGAGTTGGGTGAGCACCACCAGTATCAATCTTCTCCCCTTCACTCGGCCAAAGGAGGATGGCACCTGTGAAGAACAATCGCGTTGGTGGGAAAATGGACGCCTTTGAACGGGATGCCTGAGAAGTACGCGCCATGAACATAGGCTTGATCACCTCCAATGGTCGAACGGTACAATGGTTCCGATCAGGTCGTCCCTCTTATTTCATCATGAAATATGGAGGCGTCCCATTAAATGGAGGAGGGCTCCTCGGAGCCCATGGTCGAATTGGGATGGGGGGGTATGAGGGTCAGCTGTTCTGCTTCACGTGGGGTGCAGTCCATCAACATCACCCATAGGAGAAGGGTGTTCCATTCGAAGCCCAGGCGTTTCTTGCAGATCATAATGATCCCTGTGCAACTGATCGGTGTGCAGCGGAGATGTACCTCCCATGAACAATGAATGCTGCTCGTGAAAAGGGCATGCTAGCTAATTGCATGGATGAATAACGAGCGCGACGAGGTCGCGCAGTGCAAGTCCCTCAGAATGGTCAAATGGTCCAAGCGGCCAACCACCGCAATTGCGCGCTCTTATTTCATCTGAAATAACATAAGTAGATGATTATCAAAGTATAACATATCGACTCTGGCGCATAGTTCGATCATTTGCATCACGAGTCCATTGAGGTCCGGTCGTTACGCAATGGACCTTAGATGACCTCCGCCACCACGAACACACTGCCCGTTACAAGCACCAGATCTTCAGGAGCAGCCGCTGTGCGGGCGGCCTCGTAAGCTGCACCGACCGAAGGGAAGGCGTTCCCGATAAGTCCGTGAGGGACGCACTGTTCCCGTAGCGCAGCGGCATCCAGCCCGCGCGGGATATCGGCCTTACAGAAATAATAGGTGGCCTGCCGTGGCAGCTCGGCCAGCACTTTCGAAAGGTCCTTGTCGTTCACCATGCCGAGCACGATGTGCAAGCGTTCGTAATGTTTGCCTTCCAGCATGGCGCGCACCACCCGGATCCCGTCCACGTTGTGCGCCACGTCCGCGACGGTGAGCGGGGCCTGCCCCAGCACCTGCCATCGGCCCAGCAGTCCGGTGTTGACGATCACGTTGCGAAAGCCTGCCTCCACAGCAGCTTCGGGTATTTTCCAACCCCGGCCACGGAGCAACATCAATGCGGACAAGGCCGCACGGGCGTTCCGTTCCTGGTGCGCACCGGCCAGTGCGCTCGGGTAGGGGAGCGTCTGTCGTTGGTCCACGAAGGTGATGGGTGCTTCCCGTTCAGCGGCGACCGTGCGGAACACGTCGGCCACATCGCCCTCCGCCTCGCCGACCACCACGGGTGTTCCGTGCTTGATGATGCCGGCCTTTTCACGGGCAATGGCGGGGAGACTTTCGCCCAGGAACTGCATGTGGTCCCAGCCGATGTTGGTGATCACGCTCACTTCGGGGCTCACCACGTTGGTGCTGTCCAATCGGCCACCCATGCCGGTCTCCAGCACCGCAATGTCCACGCGTTGTTCCCTGAACCACCAGAAGGCGAAGGCCACGCCCCATTCGAAGAACGAGGGTTGGATCGGCTCGAACACGTCGCGGTAGCGCTCCACGAATTCCACCACCGTGGCCTCGCTCACCACGGTGCCGTTGATCCTGAACCGTTCCCGGAAGTCCTTCAGGTGCGGCGAGGTGTGCAGGCCCACGGTGTAGCCCGCTTCCTGAAGCGTGCTTGCGATCAGGTGACTGTTACTGCCCTTGCCATTGGTGCCGGCCACATGCACGCATTTCAGTCCCCGTTCAGGGTGGCCCAGGGCTTCCATCAATGCATGCGTATTGCCGAGGTCGGCCTTGTAGGCGGCCTGGCCGATGCGCTGGAACATGGGGAGCTGCGCGTAGAGGTACGCCAGCGTCTCCGCGTAGGGATCCTTACTCAAGCGTGAAAGTGAATACGACCTGGCCTTGCTGACGTGCCGGCGCATCCGGCTTTGCTGTGAAGGTGATCTCCTTGGCGTAGCGCTCGGCAAGATTATGCATGCCAGTGGAAACGGTGGTTGTAGGCTTGCTCAGGGTAGAATGGGCCTCGATCACCTTGCCATTTCGATCGACAATGATGTTTACGGCCACTGTACAAGCCTCAGTGTGGTCCTTCCTGAAACTTGGTCCGCCTGCCAATCCGCGACCTTCGAGCCGGCCATTGAATCCCTTGCCGCTGAAATCACCGATCCCACCGCCTCCGGGCTGCGTTCCCGGTGCATTGTTCCCGCCGGGAGGTCCCGTACTGGGGTTCGTGGTCGGGTTGGTGGAAGGATTGAAGAGCGCGTTGGGGTTCGGCTTGGGCGGCTTGGGGGTCTCCGGCTTGGGCGGATTGGGTTGGGGCTTCACCGGCTTGGGCATCTCCACTTCGCTGGCCTCGTCGGTGGCCACGTCCTCGGGCTGGCTGGGCGAGGTTACTGGTGTCGCACTTTCCTGGGGCGAACCGGGGTTCGGGTCGGGATCGCCCCCGCTAAGTCCGCCGGCATCCTCGAAGGCGAGCTCAATGCCCTGTTCCTCGGGCAGCGGGTTGGGCTGGTGAAGGCCGAAGTAGAGGAAAAGCAGCACGAGCAGGATGTGGAACACGATGGTCAGGATGGCACTGATGCGCTTGTCCTTTTCGCGTTGCTCGATGACGATCGTGCTCATGACCTTGGTGCGGATATCGTGCTGGTCTGCGGCTATTCCCGGTTATCGGTCAATGGTCCCTATTCCGGCTTCGTGGCCAGAATGATCTTCCACTTGTTGCGCTTGGCGATGTCCAGCACGCTCACCGTGGTGCCTGTGGGCACGCTCTGGTCCACATGCATCACGATGGCCTGGTCAGTGGGGTGCTTGCTCATCTCCGCCTTCAGTACACCCTCCAGATCGATCGGTTCGATCAGCTGGTTGTTCACGCTGTAGTGCTGCTCGGCATCAATGCGCACGGCCACCTTGGGTTTCTCCTTGGTCTTGTTGGCGCTCTTCGGCAGGTCCACCGGCAGGGCGTAGGGGCTCACCAGCGTGCTCACGATCACGAAGAAAATGAGCAAGAGGAACACGAGGTCCGTCATGGAGCTCATGTTGAAACCGGCGTCGACCTTATGCGTGCTTCGCAGTCCCATGATGCCTTATTTGGCTGGTGAATCCAGTACGTCCATGAAGGCGATGGTGGTGGCTTCCATGTTCTGGATCACCTTGGTGACCCTTGCCACCAAGGTGTTGTAGGCCACATAGGCGATGATGCCCACGACCAGACCGGCTACCGTGGTGACCATCGCTTGCATGATACCACCGCTCAACGCGGAGATCTCTACACCGGCCCCACTGATCTTCATGGTGTGGAAGGTGACGATCATACCGATCACTGTTCCCAAGAAACCCAGCATCGGTGCTGCACCCGCGATGGTCGCCAACACACTGAGGCCTTTTTCCAACTGGTAGATCTCCAGTTTCCCCGCGTTCTCGATGCTCACTTCGATGTCCTTCAAGGGTTTGCCGATGCGGCTGATGCCCTTGTCCAACATCCGGGAAATGGGCGAGCTGCTCTGGGCGCAGAGATTCCGCGCGCTATCGATCTTTCCCTCGTGGATGTAATCCTTGATCTTGTTCATGAAGTCCTTGTCCTCCTTCAGGGCGCGGCGTATCGCAAGGCTCCGCTCGATGATGATGTAGAATGCCATGATCGACATGATGCCCATGGGCCCCATGATATACCAACCGCCATCGACGATGAGCTGCCAGATGGAGATGGTCTCGATGACGGGTTCCACGGGGGCCGCGGTCTGTTGTTCCAGCACGTCGCGGGCGGCCTGTTCGATCTGGGTGAAGAGCGGGAATTGCATTCGGATGGTTCAGGTTGAAATGGAACGGGGCGCTTGCCCGCTGAAGTATGTCAGTTCAGTTTGGCCAGGGCGATCTCGAAAGCGGTGCGCGTCAAGTGGGTGCGGCTCGCGTTGCGGACATGGCAATCTTCCAGCGCCTTGCCGATCACGTTGCTCACGTCCTCGAAAATGGCCATGTCCGTAAGTGCATTGCCGGGCTGCATGCAGTAGGCGAACACGCGCGCCATGCCGCAGTTGGCAATGAAGTCCGGGATCACGCTCACCTCGCCATCGGCCTTTTCGCCAATGGGTCCGTAGAAGATCTCGGTGTCCGCGAAGGGCACGTTGGCGCCGCTGCTGATCACTTCCAGGCCGCCGGCCACCATGCGGTCCACCTGGTCCTGTGTCACCAGGCGGCTGGCGGCGCAGGGCAGGAACACTTCGGCGCCGATGTCCCAGATCCTGGCGTTCACTTCCTCGAAGGGCAGCATGTCCTGCATGCGCAGGGCGTTGCCGGCCTTGTCCATGAACAACTGCCGCACCTGGTCGGCGGTGAGGCCTTCGGGGAGCAGCATGCCACCCACGCGGTCGATGATGCCCACAATGCGCGCACCCTGTTGGGCCAGGTAGTACCCGGCTGCCGCGGCCACGTTGCCCCAGCCCTGCACGATCACTTTTTTACCCTTCAGTTCGCCACCGTACACGCGGTAGTAGTGGCGCACGCTCTCGGCCACGCCCCAGCCGGTGATCATGTCGGCCACCGCGTACTTGCCGGCAACGGGTACATAGGTCGTGTCATCCACGATCTTGCTCACGCCGGTGCGCAGTTGTTGAATGGCCTGCAATTTCACATCCTCCTGGGTGCCGATGTGCCCGTTGACCACACCCTCTTGCGGGTGACGCAGCCCGTAGCGCTCGGTGATGGGGATCACATCATGCAGTTCGTCCACATTGAGGTCGCCACCAGTGCCGTAGTAGGTCTTCAGAAGCGGCATCACAGCCTTGTACCAGCGGTCCAGCACGGCGTTCTTGCGCGGATCGGCGGGGTCGAAGTCGATCCCGCTCTTGGCGCCACCGATGGGCGGGCCGCACACGCTGAACTTCACCTCCATGGTCTTGGCCAGGCTTTCCACCTCGCGTTTGTCCAGCCCTTTGCGCATGCGGGTGCCCCCGCCGGCCGCGCCACCGCGCAAACTGTTGATGACCACCCAGCCTTTGGCGCCGGTGGGGGCATCGTTCCATTCAAGGACGATCTCGGGGGCACGCTCTTCAAAGCGGCGCAGGGCATCACGCATAACAGGTCCGGTTGCAGGTGGGGCGAAGGTAACCCGCGCTGTTCCGCCTTACTTGCGGGCGCGCCCATCAGGTTTTCCCGGAGGACTGTTAATAGGGATGATAAACGGCTCCTCCCGTGCTGTCCCTTTGCGCTCCCGTGACACTGCTCAACGTGTTCGCCTCACCACGGACCCGCAACACCCCCAGCAGCGCGAACACCAGGGCCTCTTTGTAGTCCACGGTAAGGCGATCGGGCACGTCGATGGGAGTGGAGGCCAGCGTTCGAATGCGTTCCACGAGAAAGCCATTGTGCGCTCCGCCGCCCGTGGCAAGCACCGGACCTTCCGCAAAGGCGAGGGCAGTGGCGAGTTGCTGGGCGATATGCTCCACCACAGTGGCCAAGCGATCCGCCAAGGGCATTTCGCTCCGGTCGATCATGGGCTTCACCTGCTCATCGAACCATTCCCGGCCCAGGGAGCGCGGCGGGGCCTGGTGGTGGAAGGGCAAGGCGTTCAGCGTTTCCAGCAGTTCCGGCAATATCCTTCCCGAACGGGCCATGGTCCCGCCTTCATCGTAGGCGAGGCCGCCTTCGCTGGCCAGGAAGTTGAGCGCTTGATTACCGATGCACACGTCGTACCCGGTCACTCGTTCCGCTCCATGCAGTGCGATGTTGCAGATCCCCCCGATGTTGAGAAAGGCCTTGTGGTGCGGGAACAAGAGCCGTTCGCCCAGCGGCACCAACGGAGCGCCCTGCCCGCCCAGTGCCACATCCACGCTGCGGAAGTCGCAGACCGTGGTGGTGCCTGTTCTCGCTGCTATCCGTGCCCCGCTGCCGATCTGGGTGGTAAGTCCTTCCTCCGGCTTGTGGAAGAGCGTGTGCCCGTGGGAGGCGATCACGTCCACTTTTCGGCCAGCCAACAGTTCCGTACACGCGCTGCCGATCAGATCGCCCAGGTCGCGGTCCAAGCGGGCCAGTTCCAGCGCGCTCCCGTGCATGGCGTCCTTCAGGCGTTGTTGGAAATGCCGGTCGTAGGGAACAGTGCGCGCTTCCCGGATGTTGAAGCTCCAGTCGCCTACGTCGTGCACCAGCTCCGCCCAGGCCAGGTCAAGGCCGTCCAGCGAGCTTCCGCTCATTACGCCGATCACCTCGAAATGGTCGCGTTCCCGCACTTCCATGGCGCCAAGTTACCCCGTACTTTTGCGCTCCCTTGAAAAGCATGTCCATGTCCCATACAGCTACCCTCGCAGGCCTCAATTTCGAACTCTCTGAAGAGCAGATCGCTGCGCGCGACGCTGCCCGTGATTTCGCGCAGAACGTGCTGAAGCCCGGCGTCATCGACCGCGACCGCGAACAGCGTTTTCCCGCCGAGGAGATCAAGCAGCTCGGTGAGCTCGGTTTCCTGGGCATGATGGTGGACCCCAAGTATGGCGGCGGTGGCATGGACACCATCAGCTACGTGCTGGTGATGGAGGAGCTGAGCAAGGTGGACGCCAGCGCCAGTGTGGTGGTGAGCGTGAACAACTCCCTCGTGTGCTGGGGTCTGGAGACCTTCGCCAACGAAGAGCAGAAGCAGAAGTATCTGGTGCCATTGGCCAAAGGCGAGAAGATCGGCGCCTTCTGCCTGAGCGAGCCCGAGGCCGGCAGCGATGCCACCAGCCAGCGCACCACGGCCATCGACATGGGCGACCACTACCTGCTCAATGGCACCAAGAACTGGATCACCAACGGCGGCAGTGCCAGCACCTACCTGGTGATGGCCCAGACCGATGCGGCCAAGGGGCACAAGGGCATCAACTGCCTCATCGTGGAGAAGGGCATGCCCGGCTTCGTGGTGGGTGCCAAGGAGGACAAGATGGGCATCCGCGGCAGCGACACCCACACCTTGATGTTCCAGGACGTGAAGGTGCCCAAGGCCAACCGCATCGGGGAGGACGGTTTCGGATTCACGTTCGCCATGAAGACCCTGAGCGGTGGCCGCATCGGTATCGCCGCGCAGGCATTGGGTATCGCGAGCGGGGCCTACGAACTGGCCCTCGCCTACAGCAAGGAGCGCAAGGCTTTCGGGAAGACCATCAGCGACCACCAGGCCATCGCCTTCAAGCTGGCCGATATGGCCACCGAGATCGAGGCTGCGCGCCTGCTGTGCCTGAAGGCCGCCTGGCTGAAGGACCAGCACCTGAACTACGACCAGGCCAGCGCCATGGCCAAGGTCTTCGCCAGCGAAGTGGCCATGCGCACCACCACTGAAGCGGTGCAGGTGCACGGCGGCTACGGCTACGTGAAGGAGTACCACGTGGAGCGCCTGATGCGCGATGCCAAGATCACGCAGATCTACGAGGGCACCAGCGAGGTGCAGCGCATCGTGATCAGCCGTTCCGTCCTGAAAGGTTGATCGGTCGCAGGCACCTGACAACATTTCAAATGCGCACGTGTAGCGTCGACCCTCCGGGTCGACCTACTATGCGATAATTGGATGCCCTATAGGATAGGCACCACCGTCTCCAACTTGATCCCTCGCGAGCCCTTCACCAGTACCAAGTGCCCGGTGAGGGGTTCCTTCGTTAAGGCCTCCATCAGTGCTGCGGCATGGGGATGGGAGCGGTCCGCTGTGCTGCGCTGGAATTCGGGCCCCACGAAATGGGCATCGAGCTTCAGTTCGTGCACCAAGGCCACGATGGCATCGTGTTCCTTCCTGCTCTCGGCTCCCAGCTCCAGCATATCGCCGAGGATCGCGAGTTTGGGCCGGTCGCTCGCCATTTCAGCGAAGTTGCGCAGGGCTGCGGCCATGCTCGTGGGGTTGGCGTTGTAGGCGTCCATTACCAGTTGATTGCGACCGGTATCTCGGAACTCGGAGCGGCTGTTGCTGGGAGCGTAGGCCGTCAGCGCTTCAGCGACGCGTTGGTCGGGCACCCCGAAATACTGGCCGATCGCCACGGCTGCCAGGGCATTGGGCAGGTTGTAGTCGCCGATGAGCTGGGTGGTCACATGGCAGGCCTCCTCATCTCTGCCCGCGAACACCATCGCCATGAACGGCCCGGACGATACGGTGTCGCCCGAGGTCTCGGCATCGGCCGAACGACCATAAGTGACGCGCTTCATCCCTGCGCTCTTCTTCATCAGCAACGCATCATCGGCGTTCACGAACAACGTGCCATTGTGCCCGCCAAGGAAGCCGTACATCTCGGTCTTGGCGGTGATCACGCCCTCGTAGCTGCCGAATCCTTCGAGGTGGGCCCGCCCGATGTTGGTGATCAGGCCGTGCGTGGGTTCTGCAATGGCCACCAGTTCGGCGATGTCGCCCACCTTGTTGGCGCCCATCTCGATGATGGCGATGCGGTGTTCGGCGTTCATCCGCAGCAATGTCAGAGGCACACCGATGTGGTTGTTGAGGTTGCCGCTGGTGGCCAGGGTGGGGCGGTCGGCGCAGAGCACGGCATGCACCAGTTCCTTCGTGGTGGTCTTGCCGTTGGTGCCGGTGATCCCGATGACCGGGATGTTGAACGTTCGGCGATGATGGCGGGCCAGGTCCTGCAGGGCCTTCAGCACATCGGGTACCAGTAGGAAGCGTTCATCCTTGACCACGGTCGGGTCATCCACCACGGCATACCGACTGCCTTTTGCGAGAGCTTCCCCGGCGAAGGCGTTTGCATTGAAGTTCGGTCCTTTCAGCGCGAAGAAGAGGCTCCCCGAGGTGATGTTACGCGTATCGGTGCAGGCCCCGGAGCATTCCAGGAAGCGCGCGTGCAGGGTGTCGATGGTGGTCATGAACGAACGAGCCCCCGGGGTCTCCGGGGGCTCGAAAATAGGGGCGGACCTTCAGGTCAGCGCTTGGTCTCCAATTTCTTGCGGCGTTTGTCGTCACCCATGCCCTTGGGGCTGCCCACGCGCGTCATGGCGCAACGGAAGCCGATGGTGGCCGTGCTCTGGCGCTCGTCCAAGTGGCGGCGCGTGGCCGGGTTGGCCCAGTAGATGCGGTCGGCCCAGCTGGCACCCTTGTACACACGGCTACGGTCGTTCACCAGGGTGGTCTTGCCCCAGTCGTACATCGCGTTGCCCTCGAAATCGGGCTGCTCGTAGTAGATGCTGCTCTCCACATCACCATCGCGGAAATCGATGTTGTCGCTCTGGCGGTAGTTGCGGCGGTCGATGTTCTCTTCCACGGTCACGTTCCGCACGCGGACGTCACCGGGTTGGTCGGCCTGGTAATCGCTGATGCCGCTGAGCAACTTGGGGCAGATGTCCAGGTCCTTGCTCTTGATCAGGTCCACCATGTCCTGCACACGCTGCATGGCCGCATCGGGCTTGCGGGTGTTGTTGAACTCGATGCTCTGGTCGATCGCGGTCAGCAGCTCATCAATGAGCGCTGCCTCCTCATCCGTGGCGCGACCCTGCATGGCCGTCTGGAACTCGGTGAGGTAGTACTTGATGCCGTCCACATCGTAGATCACGATGTCGTGCTTGTCCTGCACGGCACCATCGCTGTTCAGCACCTTGGTCTTGAACACATTGCCACGGAAGGGACGGAAATCGTCCTTGTCCTCGGGGCTCAGCGGGCGATACACGTCCATGACCCACTCGCTCACGTTGCCGGCCATGTTGTACAGGCCGTAGTCGTTCGGCCAGTAGCTGAACACGGGCGAGGTCACGTCGGCATTATCGTTCAGGCTGCCTGCAACACCCATGTAGTCACCGCGACCACGCATGAAGTTGCCACGGAAGTCACCATAGAAAGCACCGCCTTTCTTGCGGCTGTCGTAACGCACCCAGTGGCCGTTCCAAGGATAGATGCGGCGCTCCACGATACGTTCGTCGACCGTGTTGCCGACCAGGCCGTAGGCCGCGTATTCCCATTCCGCCTCGGTGGGCAGGCGATAGCGGGGCAGCAGGATGCCGTCCTCCATCTTGATGTTACGCGTGTCCTTGTTCGGGTTGAAGTCCGTCACGCCATCCACCTTCTTGCCGCTCTCGTATTGTCCGGCCAGATAAGCGTCCGTGGTGAAGTGGTCCTCGTTGATCTGGTTGGGGTAATGCTCGAAGAGGCCCTCGCGGATCAGGATCACCTCGTTCACACGATC
>Ga0068877_10000733_pt1 | contig 28104 bp, 22 predicted proteins | sample NOAtaG_FD_66437 | JGI IMG/M metagenome (GOLD analysis project Ga0068877, IMG submission 66437) | Freshwater lake microbial communities from Lake Erie, under a cyanobacterial bloom - NOAA_Erie_Diel6S_1000h metaG | ecosystem: Environmental > Aquatic > Freshwater > Lake | place: USA: Ohio, Lake...
CGCCGCGCCGCGTCGTGCACCGCGGCGCGGATGCGCGGGTAGGTGCCGCACCGACACAGGTTGCCGGCCATCGCGGCGTCGATCGCGGCGTCGTCCGGCCTCGGGTTCGCGGCCAGCAGCGCGGCCGCAGCCATCACCTGACCGCTCTGGCAGTAGCCGCACTGCACCACGTCCTGCGCGATCCAGGCCGCGCGCACCGCGTCGGCCACCGGGCCGGCCAGGCCCTCGATCGTGGTCACCGGCTGCGCGCCGATGGCGGCCAGCGGCGTGACGCAGCCGCGCACCGGCTTGCCGTCCACGTGCACGGTGCAGGCGCCGCACAGCGCCATGCCGCAGCCGAACTTGGTGCCGGTGAGCTGCAGTTCGCCGCGCAGCAGCCACAGCAGCGGGGTGTCGGCCTCGGCGCGCACGTCGTGCGCACGGCCGTTGACGGTGATGCGGGTGGTCATGGGCAGGTCAGGTCAGCTGGAGCGGCAGGTGGCGCAGCCGTCGGCCGGTCAGCGCGAAGAGGGCGTTGGCCACCGCCGGCGCGATCGGCGGCGTGCCGGGCTCGCCGATGCCCTCGGGGTGCGCGTCGGAGGGCACGATGTGGGTCTCGATGCGCGGGCAGGCGTCCAGGCGCAGCGCGGGCTGGTCGTGGAAATTGCTCTGCTCGACGCGGCCGCGGGCGATGGTCACGCCGCCGAACAGCGCCGCCGACAGCCCGAAGACGACCGCGCTCTCCATCTGCTGCGCGATCAGGTTCGGGTTGACGGGCGTGCCGCAGTCCACCGCGCAGACGACGCGGTGCACGCGGATCGCACCGCCCGGCCCCGCCGACACCTCGGCCACCTGGGCCACGATCGAGCCGAAGCTCTGGTGCAGCGCGACGCCGCGCGCCACCTTGGCGCCGTCGGGCGCGGGCGGCGCGGGCGTGCCCCAGCCGGCCTTGTCGGCCGCGAGCCTCAGCACCGCGGCGTGGCGCGGGTGGCGCGCCAGCAGCGCGAGGCGGAACGCCACCGGGTCCTGCCCGGTGAAGTGCGCGCACTCGTCGACGAAGCCCTCCTTGAAGAAGGCCTGGTGCGAGTGCCCCACGGCGCGCCAGAAGCCCACCGGCACCGGCAGGTCGACGGCGGCGTGCCCGATGCGGGCGGCCGGCCACTCGTAGGGCTGGTCGTAGGCGCCCTCGGCCGTGGTCTTGTCGGGGCCCATGCCGGGCAGTCCGAACACGCGCCCGAGCGCGGCCGGCACGATGGCCTGGCCGGCCGAGACGTTGTGCCACGCCGTCAGCCGCCCCTGGGCGTCGAAGCCGGCGGCGAAGCGCGCGGCGCAGGCCGGGCGGTAGAAGTCGTGCCGGGTGTCCTCGGCGCGGCTCCAGAAGGTCTGCACCGGCGCGCCGTCGGCAGCGCGCGCGATCTCGGCCGCCTGGCCGACGTAGTCCACCTCGAGCCGGCGCCCGAAGCCGCCGCCGAGCAGCGTGACGTGCACCTCGACGCGCTCGGCATCGATGCCGAGCGCCTGCGCCGCGACGCGGCGCGCCAGGCCCGGCACCTGCGTCGGCGCCCACACCTCGGCGCGGCCGTCGCGGAACTGCACCGTGCAGTTCATCGGCTCGAGCGCCATGTGGGCCAGCCAGGGCGCACGGTACTCGGCACGCAGCGTCCTGGCGGCCGACGCCAGTGCGGCGTCGACGTCGCCCGCTCGGTAATGGGCGAAGCCGTCGTCCTGGTCGAGCGTCTGCGCCAGGCGGTCGAGCGCGGCGGGCCCGTCGAAGATCGCGGCCGGCACCGCCTCGTCCCACGTCACGGCGACCAGGCCGATGGCCTTCAGCGCGTGCCAGGGCGTGTCGGCGATGACGGCCACGCCCGGCGTGCCGCCGGCATGGCCGGCGACCGCGAGCACCTTCTTCACGCCGGGCGAGGCGAGCGCGGCCCGGGCGTCGAACGAGGCGACGCGGCCGCCGAGCGTCGGGCACATCGCCACCGTCGCGTACAGCATGCCGGGCCGCAGCACGTCGATGCCGAAGGTGGCGCGGCCCTCGGTCTTGGCGCGCGCCTCCAGGCGCGGCAGCGGCCGGCCGATCAGGCCGAACTGCGCCGGCGTCTTCAGCGTCACGGCGCCGGGCAGGGGCTGCCTCGCGGCTGCCTCGGCCAGTTCGCCGAAGCCGGCGCTGCGGCCCGAGGCGTGCAGCACCTGGCCGCGCTCGACGCGGACGCCGTCGGCCGGCACGCCCCACTGCGCCGCAGCGGCGGCGACGAGCATCGACCGCGCCGAGGCGCCGGCCTCTCGCATCGGCAGCCACAGGTCCTTCATGCTGGAGCTGCCGCCCGTCATCATCGCGCCGATCTCGCGCATCGCGCGCGCCGTCATCCTGCCGGCGATGCGCTTGACGAGGCCCTCGTCGTCGGGGTGGAAGGGCAGGCCGTCGACCAGCGTGGCGAGGTTGTTGTAGATCGGGTCCGGCGGCGGGTGCTCCACGCGCACCTGCGCCCAGTCGGCGTCGAGCTCGTCGGCCAGCACCATCGCCAGGCCGGTCAGCACGCCTTGGCCCATCTCGGACTTGGGCACCATCACCGTGACGCGCCCGTCGCGGCCGATGCGCAGCCAGCCGTTGAAGGCCTGCTCGCCCTCCGGCGCGGGCAGCGGGCTCGACCGCACGAGGCGCTGGCGCGGCGGCATCAGGCTCCAGCCGATGGCCAGGCCGCCGGCGGCGGCGCCGACGCCCAGCGTCGCGAGCAGGAACCGGCGGCGGCCGGGCCGGCGCGGGGAGCGCGATGGGGCTGTCGGTGCGTTCATGGCGGGGCGGGTCATCCGCGGACGGGTCGGGCGCGGCGGCGCGGCGCTGCCGGGCCGGCGGCGGGCAGGGGTGCCGCGCCGGGCGCGGCGGCGTCGACGGCGAGGAAGCGCACGAGGAAGCTGCTGTCGGGGTCGTCGACCAGGCTGCGGTCGCCCCGGGCGACCGCCGCCACGTACTCGCGCACCACCTGCAGCCGCGCGATGCGGGCGTCGATCGCGACGAGCTGCTCGCGCGCCAGCCGCGCCAGCCGTGCCGTCGTGCCGGGCGGCCACGCGCGGTAGCCGCCCGCGGTGCGCGGCGGCGGCTCGAGCAGCCCCTCGCGCTCGCAGATGCGCAGCTGGCCGCGGGTGACACCGGCGCTGCGGCACAGCGCGGTGGTGTGCAGCGCGGCATCGGGGTCGGAGGGCTGCGGTCGAGGCATGCCGCGGACGATAAACCCGGTACTGCCGTGCCATGTCAAGCACCGTGGCCGGGGGGCGCGCCGGCCCGGCGGCCGGCTAGCACAGAACGATGTCGGCCCGGCGGCAGCGCGGCCGCGGATTCCGCCGTACGCTACGTGTTCGCTGCCCACCCACCCGACCCCCGACTGCCTTGACCGCCGACACCGTCACCGACCGCCTGCAGCGACTGACGCGCGCGCAACTGCTCGGCATGCGCCGCGGCATCGAGAAGGAGAGCCTGCGCTCGCAGCCCTCGGGCGCGCTCGCGCTGACGCCGCACCCGGCCGCGCTCGGCGCGCCGCTGACGCACCCGCACATCACCACCGACTACAGCGAGAGCCAGCTCGAGCTGATCACCGGCGTGCACGGCAGCGCCGGGGAGGCGCTGGGCGAGCTCGAGCGCATCCACCAGTTCGTCTGCCGCGCGCTGGCCGACCCGGCGCACGGCGCCGGCGACGAGCGCCTGTGGGTCGGCAGCATGCCCTGCGGCCTGCCGACCGACGAGACGATCCCCCTCGGGCGGTACGGCCGCAGCAACATCGGCCGCGCCAAGAGCGTGTACCGGATGGGCCTGGGCCACCGCTACGGGCGGCGCATGCAGACGATCTCGGGCATCCACTACAACTGGAGCCTGCCGGGCCTGGCCAACGACGAGTACTTCGCGCTGATCCGCAACTTCCGGCGCCACTCCTTCCTGCTGCTGTGGCTGTTCGGCGCCAGCCCGGCGGTGTGCGCGAGCTTCGTCGCCGGGCGGCCGCACGGGCTGCAGCCGCTGGCCGAGGGTACGCTGCACATGCCCTGGGGCACGAGCCTGCGCATGGGCCGCCTGGGCTACCAGAGCGAGGCGCAGGCCACGCTGGCGGTCAGCTACAACAGCCTGGCCAGCTATGGCAACTCGCTCTACGGCGCGCTGACGCAGCCCTGGCCGGCCTACGAGGCGATCGGGATCCGCAACCTGGGCGGCGAGTACAACCAGCTGGCGACGACGCTGCTGCAGATCGAGAACGAGTTCTACGGCACGATCCGGCCCAAGCGCGTGATCCGCAGCGGCGAGCGCCCGCTGCACGCGCTGCGCGAGCGCGGCGTCGAGTACGTCGAGGTGCGCTGCATGGACCTGGACCCGTTCGTCGACATCGGCATCGAGGCCGACACGACGCGCTTGCTCGACCTCTTCCTGCTGCACTGCCTGCTCGCGTCCAGCCCCGAGGACACCCCGGAGGAGATCGCCGCGCTCGGCCGCAACCAGCACCGCACCGCGGCGCAGGGGCGCGAGCCCGGGCTGCGGCTCGAGCGCCACGAAGGTGGCCGCATCCGCGAGGTCGTGCTCGTGGAGTGGGCCGCCGAGATCGTGCAGGCGCTGGTGCCGCTCGCCGCAGCGCTCGACGCGCTGCACGGCGGCGCGGCCTACCGCGCGGCGCTCGGCGCCGCGCAGCGCGCGCTCGCCGAACCCGCGACGCTGCCCTCGGCGCGCGTGCTGGCCGCGATGCGGCAGGACTTCGACGGTTCCTACACCGCGTTCGTGCGCGCGCGCTCCGAGGCCGCCCGCGCCCGGCTGCTCGCGCTGCCCTGGAGCGCCGAGCAGCAGGCCGCCTTCGCGGCCATGGCGCGCGTGTCGCAGCAGCGCCAGCAGGCGATCGAGGCCGCCGACACGGCCGACTTCGAGACCTGGCGCCAGGCCTACCTGGACCCGCGCAACCTGGTGGTGTGAGCGGGCGCCGGGAGCCGTGAGGAGCCGGATCGCGGGCGCTCAGCCCTGCGGCGCGAACTGCTCCCAGGCCTGGATCGCCTCGGCCGCGTACATCAGCGACGGTCCGCCGCCCATGTAGACCGCGACGCCGAGCGCCTCGTCGAACTCGGCGCGCGTGGCGCCCAGGCGGCGCAGCGCCTTGACGTGGAAGCCGATGCAGCCGCCGCAGCGTGCCGACACGCTGATGCCCAGCGCGATGAGTTCCTTGTGCTTCTCGGCGAGCGCCCCCTCGGCCATGGCCGCCTTGGCCATCGTGCCGAAGCCCTGCATCGTGGCCGCCTGCGACTGGCGCAGCGCGGCGATGTTTCGGGTGATGGACTGGGTGAGGCTGGGGTAGTCGGGTTCGTGCATGGCGGCGCGGGGGTGGTCGGATTCGGTGCGCGTCACCGTAGCACGCGGCGCGCGCCGCCGCGTGACCGGCGTCAAGCGCGCCGCGCAGCGGGCTCAGGGCCCGTCGCCACGGGGCTCGCCGGCCTTGGGTCCGGGGTCGGCGGCGGACGCGCCGCGGGCCGGTCCGGCGCCCGCGGGCGGCCGGGCGTGCACCCCCGCGCGCGCCACGTGGTCGACCATCGCCAGCAGCGCGCCGCGGGCGCGCCGCGCGTCGTCGTGGTTGATCATCATCGCCAGCGCCCAGGGGCGTCCCTGCGGGTCCTTCACGTAGCCGGCCAGCGCCACCACGTTGCGCAGCGTGCCGGGCTTCATCCGCGCCCAGGCGGCGGCCGGCGAGTCCCTCAGCGCGACCGCGGTCTCGCTGCCCACGTGCGGCATCGACATCAGCAGCTCGCTGGCGTGCCGCCCGTGCCACGCTGCGCGCAGCACCTCGGCCAGCGTCTGCGGGCTGATGCGCTCGCGGCGCGACAGTCCCGATCCGTTCTCGACCACCAGGCCCGGCGCCGCGATGCCCTGCGCGGACAGCCAGGCCGCGACCTCGCGCGCCGCGAGCGCGGCGGTTTCCATGTCGCCGGTGGCGGCCGCGGCGCTGCCGCCCGGGTTGCCCGCTTTCGCCGGGCCGGCCGGGCCACCGATGTCACCCTGGCCGTCCGGCCCGCGTGCGCGCACGCCCAGCGACAGGAACACCAGCCGCGTGGCCGGGTTGTCCGAGCGCTTGTTCACGGTGCGCAGCAGTTCGGCCAGCGGCCGCGCCTGGCGGCGCGCGAGCACGCGCAGGCCGGGCCCGGCCGGTGCCGCCCCCTCGCGGACGCGGCCGTCGAGCCGGCCCCCGAGTCCGGTCCACAGCGCGCGGAACAGCGCCTCGGTCAGCTGCTGGCGGTCGACCAGCTGCAGGTTCGCGCGCACCGTGCAGTGGCGCGGGAAGCTGCCGTGCAGCTCGACGACCGTCCGCCCGGCCTCCTCGCGCCGCTGCGCGGGCTTCCAGCCGCTGCTCCATTCGGCGCAGGGCCGGTCGGCCAGCGCGAGGCGCGGCTCGAGCTCGATGCCCGGCAGCGCCGGCACCGCCTGCGCGACCACGCGCTCGCCGTCGCTGCGCAGGTCGAACGGCAGCAACGCCCCGGCGAGGTTGAGCGCGTCGGGGATCACGTTGTAGGGGAACTCGGGCGCGTCGTCGAACGGCGGCACGCCGACGTCCATCCGCGCGGGCCGGAACAGCGTGCGGTCGACGACGAGGTCGCCCGCGATGCGCTCGATGCCGAGCGCGCGCAGCTCCAGCAGCAGCGCCCAGAACTGCGGCACGCCGAGGTCGACGTCGGCACCGCCGCGCAGCACCAGGTCGCCCAGCAGCACGCCGCCCGACAGCGCTGCGGCGCTGAGGAGCTCGGTGCCGGTGCGGTGGTTGGGCCCCAGGCGGTCGAGCGCGACGATGCTGGTGAGCAGCTTCATCGTCGAGGCCGGCTGCAGCGGCCGCTCGGCGGCGAACTGCCACGGGGCGGCGTCGTGCCCCAGCGGCAGCGCCGCGGCACCGAACGCGGCCGCCGGCACGCCGGCGGCATCGAGTGCCGCCTGCACGGTGGCCGGCAGCGTGCCGTCGGCGCGCGGCGGCGCCAGCGCGCAGCCCGACAGGACGACCGCCGCCGCGGCGGCAACCCAGGCCCGGGCGCGCGCCGCCGGGCGGCCCGTCACGTTGCGCGCCCGCTTGCCGGCCACGGCCTGGGCGGGCTTCGCGGGAGATGCGTGCGACGCGTGGGACGCGTGGGGTGCGGGTGGTGCGTGGGGCGCCGCTGGTGGCGACGACGCGGAACAGGCCATGCGCACATTGTCGGCGTCGGCAGGCGGGATGCCCCCGATGCGCCCGGTGCGCCCGGGCGTGCCCTGCACGGGGTCCGGGGCGCAGCCACAATCGCGGCGTGCCCGAGACAGCGTCGTCCGTCCCTGCTCCCGCGCCCGCCCTCGGCCTCGATGCGGGCGGCAGTGCCACGCGGTGGGCGCTGGCGGCGGCCGACGGCACCATCGTCGCCGAGGGCTCGGCGCCGCCGCTGTCGGGCGTGCAGCTGCTCGACGCCGAGGCCTGCGCCCGCCTGGGCGCCGTGCTCGACGCCATCGCCGCCGACTGCCCGGCAGCGCCACGGGCCGCGTGGGCCGGCGTCAGCGGACTCGACGCGGTCACGGCGCCGGCCTTCGCCGCGCTGGTCGCGCGCAGCTTCGGGCTGCCGGCCGGCCGGGTGCATGCCGCCGGCGACATCGAACTGCTGTGCCGCGCGGCCGGCGCGCCTGGGCGCTGCATCGTGCTCTACGCCGGCACCGGCTCGATCGCCGCCGCGCTGCAGCCCGACGGCACGCTGCAGCGGGCCGGCGGCCGCGGCCCGGTGATCGACGACGCCGGCGGCGGCCACTGGATCGGGCGTGAAGCGCTGCGCGCCGTGTGGCGGCAGGAGGATGCGGCGCCGGGCAGCGGCGTGGCGGCGCCGCTCGGGCGTGCGCTGGCCGCGCGCATCGGCGGCGCCGACTGGGCGGCGACGCGCGCCTTCGTCTACGGCCCGCAGGCCGCCCGCGGCGCGATCGGGCAGCTCGCGCTCGCGGTGGCCGAGGCGGCCACGCTCGAGCCGCCCGACCCACAGGCCTTGCGGATCCTGCGCCAGGCCGGCGCCGAGCTGGCGCGCCTGGTGCTCGCGCTGACGGGTCGCATCGGCGCGCGGCCACTGGTGCTGGCCGGGCGTGCGTTCGACCTGCACCCGGCGCTGGAGGACGCGCTGGTGGCCGCGCTCGAGGCCGGACAAGGGGCCGGACAAGGGGCCGGACAAGGGGCCGCACCCGGCGCTGCACGCGGGGCCGTGCATCAGGGCCTGCATCAGGGCCTGCATCAGGACGAACGCGAAACCGCTTCCGCGGCCCTGCCACCGGCCGGCGTGCCGCGCCGCCGCCTGGACACCGCCCCGCACCATGCTGCGGCCCGACTGGCGAACGGGCTCGCAGACCGGTTCGCAGACGCGCGGCTGGACGGCATTGCAGCGGGGCCGGCGGAGGATCCTGCGCGTGCGGCCGCCTGAGCGAAGACCGGGGCTCGTGCACCCCCCACGCGCCATGGCAGCGGACCACACCGGCATCGACCCCCGCAGGCGCGCGCTGCTGCGCGCGCTGGCCGGTGGCGGCGCGCTCGGGGCCGCAGCGGCGCTCGGTGGCTGTGCCGGCACCGTCACGACGACACCCGGCGGGATCCCGATCGACACCCGCTACAACAGCAAGGGCCAGGACAGCCGCGTGCTGTTCCTGATCCTGCACTACACGGTGGCCGACCTGCCGCTGTCCATCCACGTGCTGACCGAGAAGGACGTCTCGGCGCACTACCTGCTCACCGACGAGGAGCGCCCGCGCATCCTGCGCCTCGTGCCCGAGGAGCGCCGCGCCTGGCACAGCGGGCCGAGCGCCTGGAAGGGGCACCGGCTGCTCAACGCCAGCTCGATCGGCATCGAGATCGTGCACCCGGGCTTCCGCCTCGGGCCCGACGGGCAACGGGTCTACCTGCCCTTCCCGGAGCGCCAGATGGAGGCCCTGATCCCGCTCGTCAGGGACATCGTCGCGCGGCACCAGATCCGGCCCGAGCGCATCCTCGGTCATGGCGAGGTGAGCCCGCAGTTCAAGCAGGACCCGGGGCCGACCTTCCCGTGGCGGCGCTTCAGCGAGCTCGGCATCACGCCGCCGTGGCCCGACGCCACGCGCGTGGCCGCGATGCAGGCGGTGTACGAGCGCGAGCGGCCCGACATCCGCTGGTACCAAGAGCGGCTGGCGCAGCACGGCTACGCGATCGAGCAGACCGGCGCGCTCGACGAGCAGATGCTCAACGTGATGATGAACTTCCAGATGCGCTACCGGCCCGCCCGCTACGACGGCATGCCCGACGCCGAGACGGCGGCGCTGCTCGCGGTGCTCACCGCGCCGGCCGAGGCGCGGTGACGGCGCCGCCGATCCGCGCCGGCCGCCGACGCGTGGCGCTGGGCACGGCCGCCGCGGCGCTGCTGCACGCGGCCGGCTGCGTCGCGCCGCCGCTGGGCGCCACGGCGCAGCCGCCGGGCGACGCGCCGCCGCCGGTGCCGCGCGAGTTCCGTGCCGCCTGGGTGGCGACGGTCGCCAACATCGACTGGCCGAGCCGCCCCGCGCTGCCGGTCGAGCAGCAACGCGCCGAGGCCCTGGCGATCCTCGATCGTGCCGCCGCGCTCGGCCTGAACGCGCTCGTGCTGCAGGTGCGGCCGGCGGCCGACGCGATCTACCCGTCGCCGCTGGAGCCCTGGAGCGAGTTCCTGACCGGTGCCCAAGGCCGCGCGCCGGAGCCGGCGTGGGACCCGCTCGCGTTCTGGGTCGAGCAGGCGCACCGGCGCGCCCTCGAGCTGCATGCCTGGTTCAACCCTTACCGCGCGCGCCACTCGCTGGCCCGCTCGCCGCTGGCGGCCACGCACGTGGCGCTGCGCGAGCCCGCGCTGGTACGCCGCTATGGCGAGCAGCTGTGGCTCGACCCGGGCGAGGGCGGGGCGGCCGCGCACACGCTGGCGGTCGTGCGCGACGTCGTGCGCCGCTACGACATCGACGGCGTGCACATCGACGACTACTTCTACCCCTACCCGGTCACCGTCGAAGGGGTCGAGCAGCCCTTCCCCGACGACACGCCCTGGGCGCTGTACCAGGCCGGCGGCGGCATGCTGTCGCGCGAGGACTGGCGGCGTGCCAACGTCGACACCATGGTGCAGGCGCTGTACCGCACCGTGCGCGAGCTCAAGCCCCACGTCGCGGTCGGCATCAGCCCGTTCGGACTCGGGCGGCCCGACCGCCGCCCGGCCGGCATCAGCGGCTTCTCCCAGTACGACAAGCTGTACGCCGACGTCGAGCGCTGGTGCGAGGAGGGCTGGTTCGACTACCTGGCGCCGCAGCTGTACTGGCCGATCGACCGCGAGGCGCAGGCCTTCCTGGTGCTGCTGGACTACTGGCTCGGCGTCAACCCGCGACGGCGGCATGTCTGGCCGGGGCTGTTCACGAGCAGCGTGCGCGCGAGCGCGGGCGACCCGGCCGGGCCGCGCGCGTGGCCGGCCCGCGAACTGCTCGACCAGGTCGCGCTGCTGCGCACGCGTCCGGCAGCAGGCGGCCACATCCACTTCAGCATCGCGGCGCTGATGCAGGACCGCGAGGGCCTGGCCACGATGCTGCAGATGGGCCCCTATGCCGAGCCGGCGCTGGCGCCGGCCACGCCCTGGCTGCAGGCGCCGCTGCCCACCCAGCCGGCGCTCGAGGCGGACGCGGCCGGGGTTCGCATCGACGGCGCGGCGCCCGCGCGCTGGGCCGTGTGGCGGCACGCCGGCGGGCGCTGGCGCTTCGCGGTGCAGCCGGCGGCCGAGCGCCGTGTCGAGCGGCGCGACGCGGCCCGCATCGCGGTGGCCGGCGTCGCGCGCAACGGCGTGCTCGGGCCCTGGCGCAGCATCGTGCTGCCGGGTTCCTGACCCCATGGCCGCCTCACCGCCCAACCCTGCGCCGGCCCCCGCGTCGGTCACCGAGCCGTTCCCCGTGCCGCCCGGGGTGCCGCTCACCACGTCACCTGCCACCGAGCAGCCGAGCGAGCGCCACGCCGCGCTCGACACCTGCGCCACGCCGGAACTGGTGGCGGCCTTCGTCGCCGACCCGGCCGGCGCGGCCGAGGCGGTGCGCGCCGCCGCCGTCGACCCGGCGCGCGCGGTGGACGAGGCGGTGCCGCGCCTGGCGGCAGGCGGACGGCTGATCTACGTCGGTGCCGGCACCAGCGGCCGCCTGGGCGTGCTGGACGCGGTCGAGCTGCTGCCCACGTTCTCTTGGCTGCGCGAACGTGCCCGTGCGCTGCTGGCCGGCGGCGAGGGTGCGATGGTCGTCACCGTCGAGGGCGCCGCGGACGACGCGCAGCGGAGCGCGGCCGACCTCGCCGCGCTCGCGCCGTCGCTCGACGACGTCGTGCTGCTGATCGCCGCCTCCGGCACGACGCCGCACGTGATCGGCGCCTGCGGCGCGGCGCGCCAAGCCGGCTCGCTCACCATCGGGCTGGTCAACAACCCGGGCGCGCCGCTGGCGGCCGCGGCACGGCTCGGCATCCTGCTCGACACCGGGCCCGAGGCGATCTCCGGCAGCACGCGGCTGAAGGCCGGCACGGCGCAGAAGATCGCGCTCAACAGCTTCAGCAGCAGCGTGATGGTGCGCCTGCACAAGATCTACGGCGCGCTGATGGTCGACCTGCGTGCCGCCAGCGCCAGACTGCGGCGGCGCATGCTGGCGCTGGCCATGCGCGCCAGCGGGGCCGACGCCGCGCGCGCGCAGGCGGCGCTGGGCGCCTGTGGCGCGCGCGTGCAGACGGCGATCGTGATGCTGGCCGCCTGCATCGACGCGGCGGCGGCCGACGCCCGGCTGGCCGCCTGCGACGGCGACGTCCGGCGCGCGCTTTGCGCGGCGCCGGCGCCGCCGCGCTGAGGGGCCTCGTGCGCGGGCGGCGGCTTCTGCGGGCTCTGCGGGCTCTGTGGCCTGTGCGGCCTGTGCGGCCTCTGCGGCCTGTGCGGCCTGTGCGGACTCCGCACCGGGTGGCCGTGCGGCCATGAGTGCACCGGGCACGGCCGGGCGGCTGCGCGCCCTCGACGTCTTCCGCGGCGCCACGGTGGCGCTGATGATCCTTGTCAACAACCCGGGCAGCTGGAGCCACCTGTACCCGCCGCTCGCGCATGCGCCCTGGCACGGCATGACGCCGACCGACCTGGTGTTCCCGTTCTTCCTGTTCGCGGTGGGCAACGCCCTCGCGCTGGTGCTGCCGGCGCACGCGGCCGCGCCTGCCGCCGCGTTCTGGCGCCACGTCGCGCGGCGCACGGTGCTCGTCTTCGCGATCGGCGTGGCGCTGCACGCGTTCCCCTTCGTGCGCTGGGACGCCGCGGGCACGCTGGTGGCGCGCGACCTCGAGGGGCTGCGCATCCTCGGCGTGTTGCAGCGCATCGCGCTGGCCTTCGGTGCCGCCGCGGCGCTGGTCTGGCTGCTGGGGCGCTCACCGCGCCGCGTGCTGGCCGCCGCCGCCGTCCTGCTGCTCGGCTACTGGGCTGCCTGCCGGCTGCTGGGCGGCGCCGACCCGTACAGCCTCGAGGGCTACTTCGGCACCGCGCTCGACCGTGCCCTGCTCGGACCACAGCACCTGTACCGCGGCGAGGGCGTGCCGTTCGACCCCGAGGGGCTCGCCAGCACGGTGCCGGCGATCGCGCAGGTGCTGCTCGGCTGGTGGGCCGGCGAGGTCGTGCGCCGCGCGCGCGACGCCGGCGCGATCGACGCCGAGCTGCTGTCGCGGCTGTGCCTGGCCGCCATCGCATTCGGGCTGCTCGCCTGGCTCTGGCAGCTCGAGTTCCCGCTCAACAAGAAGATCTGGAGCTCGAGCTACGTGCTGGCCACGACCAGCCTCGCGCTGCTGGCGCTGGTGGCGGTGCTGCACCTGGTCGAGATCCGGCCGCGCCGCGGCGGCGGCGCGCCGGTGCCTGCGGCCTGGGCGCGCGGCTGCGAGTGGTTCGGCCGCAACGCGCTGTTCGTGTTCGTGCTGTCGGGCCTGGTGCCGCGGGCGCTCGCGCTGCTGCGCTGGTCCGACGGCACCGGGCCGGCCGGCGAGCCGCGCTGGATCACGCCGCTGCCCTGGCTGTGGCGCACGCTGTTCGAGCCGCTGGGCGCGGCGGCGGGCGATCCGCGGCTGGGGTCGCTCGTCTTCGCGCTGGCCAACCTGGCCGTCTACGCGCTGGTGGCGCGCGAACTGGACCGCAGGCGCATCTACGTGCGGGTCTGAGCCCGCGCCCGGGCCGAGCGCTGCAGGCGTCAGATCCGGTTCCAGACGCCGAGCGAGCAGGTCACCGGCCTGAAGTCGTTCGTGGTCGTCGGCACGGTGCTGCCCACCGCCACCAGGTCGGACTTGACGTGGACGCGGGCGACGCTCGCGAACATGCCCCAGCGCCTGTCGAGCGCGTGGTCGAGGCCCGCCTGCACCACCGCGCCCACCGAGTCCGACAGCTCGACCCGCGGAGCCTGCGTCGAGCGTGCGCCGGCGAAGCGCGTGTAGTTGATGCCGAGGCCCACGTAGGGCCGCGAGGTCGAGCCGGGATCGCCGAAGTACCCGTTCACGATCAGCGTCGGGGCCACGTTCCTGGCCGACAGCACGTCGTCGCCGAGGGAGGCCACCGAGCCGGTGGCGCGGGCCTCGATGCGCGGCGGCACGCCGAGCACGAGCTCGGCGCCGACGTCGGGCGTCAGCATGCGCTCGATGACGAAGGTCGCCGTCGTCGCGTCGCCGGTCTGCGCGTCGGCGCCGTCACGTGGACCAGGCCGCAGGTCGCGGGGCGCGCCTTGCGCAGCTTGATGAAGGCCCAGGCGTCGACGATGCGTATGGGCTGGTCGGTCAGCCCCTCGCGCAGCCAGAGGTTGAAGGTCTCCGACAGCGCCGACGGCACCGGCGCCAGGGCGGCCGACTGCGGGTTGGCCGTGACGGCGGCGCCGAACGGCGTGTCCACGAAGTCGGGCAGGTTGATCACGGCGACGTGGCGCCCGCCGTTGGCGAGGAGGGTCTCGCGGCTTCCGCCCGAGAGTTCCAGCGCCGCCTTCGTCATCCCGCCAGTGGCTGCCGACTGCGCGGCGAGCAGGGCCGCGCTGGCCTGGCCGGCCATCAGCTGGCCGGCGGCGCACCGTGTCGGGATGTCGGTGGCGGCCGCCGCTCTTGCCGATGCCGTTGGAGTCGGTCACGCGCGAGCCACCCTGGCCGTAGCCGGTGCGGGTCGAGGCAAGCGCCGGGTCGGAGGCCGCCGGGCCGCGCAGCGACACCGTGCCGAAGCCGACCTCGGCGCTGAAGGTGCCACGCGAGGTGGGAGCCCCGGACGGGCCGCCCGATCCAGGTACCTAGGGGTCACTGCCGCCGCAGGCGGCGAGAAGGCCGGTGCCGAGGGCGCCGAGCGCCCAGGATCGGGGCGACTTCATCGATGGTCTCCTTGGCATCGCCCCGGCGCCCGCATGGCACGGCCTCGGCCGCGCGGATCACGGCCAGCCGTCTGCAGGGCGGCTACCCCTGGGCGTGTGCCGGACCTGGCCGACCGTCTTGCACCCGATCTGACCGCGCGCGAGGCTGGCCGCCGGGAGGCCGCGCCTGCCGGGGTCGTAAGTCAGCTCGCCGGGCTCGCGCGCCGCGGGCGGCGGGTCACCACCCGGTGGCGCCGCCGACGGGCGCGGATCCGCCTGGGTCAGAACGGGTTGCGCACCGCCCGGTCGATCGCCAGCGTGGCCAGCTGGGCGTGCCCGGACGACGCCAGCCAGCGGTCGCCGGCCCAGAACCACGTGTCGGCATTGCCGTCGGTCACGAGCGTGGCCGTCGTGCACTGCGGCGGCGCGGTGGCGCAGACCGCGCTCGTGAAGTTGGCGTAGCCATAGGCCGTCGGCGCCCGCCCCAGCACCTGGGTGCGCTGGTCGAGCTGCACCAGTCCGACGAAGCGGCCGTCGATCAGGATCGACACGCCGAGCGCCTCGTTGAAGGCCGCGCCCAGGCGGCCGATCAGCGCCGCGCGGCCGGGGTCGCCGCTTGAAGCGTTCTGCGCCTGGGCGTAGGGGGAGTAGGCCAGGTCGGGCAGGTTGGAGACGATGACCTTGGCGCCCAGTTCGATCAGCCGGTTGACCTGGCGCGCGGCTGCGGTGCCGCGGGCGCGTGCCTCGGCCAGCAGTTCCGCCTCGCTGCGTGCCGGATACTGCTCGTACAGCTCCACGATGTCGTTGGTGCCGGCGAAGTAGGTGGCCAGGTCCTTGTCGTTGAAGCCCCCGGCATCGGTGCGTGCCGTCGCGATCTGAGCGTCCAGGTTGAGCACCTTGGCGCCGGCAGCGGCGTAGGTGCGCGCGGCGAACACCGTCGCGTTGCCCGGGCACTCGGCGAACACGAAGCCGTAGATGGCCGCCAACTGTTGCGTCCAGATCGGGCGCAGGGTGCAGTCGACGGCGCCGTTGCCGTCGACGCCGTTGACGCTCCAGGTCGACCCGCGCGGTGCGGCCCCGCCCGCCGACAGCGCGCTCGACTCGTCGCCGAAGGCGAACAGGCGCTGCGGCTTGAACGGCTCGAACTGCGACGTGCCGCCGCCACAGCCAGCAAGCAGCACGGCAGCGACGGCCGCCGCGGCCAGCGCGCGGGGCCAGGAACGGGATCGGGGCGGGAACGGCATCGGGACTCCGGGCGGGCGTGGGCGCAGGACGGGGACAGCGGGGGCGGGTCGGGTCGTGGGCAGGGCGGACGATCGGCTCGGACTGTGGGCTCGGGCCGCGCCGCGTGTCCGGCCCTCAGCGGGTCGACGCACGTCGCAGCCGGTCGCGCACGGCATCCCAGGTGGCGTCCGGCGGCGGCTGCTCGACCCAGATGGCCTTCGCGCCGGCGACGTCGAAGTCGCGCAGAGTCGCGAACAGCTCACGCGCGGTGGCGTCGGCATCGAGCGGCATGGGCCGGTGCAGCCAGCCGCTGGGCGGCACCGCGCGGGAATATACCGCGACCCCCTGTCCCTCCGCGCCGGGCGGGCCCGCCGTCCGCCGGCGCAGCTCGTCGCGGTCCAGCAGGCTGAGCGTGGCCGCCGGAGCGTAGTGCGACTTGAGCGTCCCGCTGGCGCGGGGCGCCTGCGCGTCCGGCTTGGCCAACGGCTGCCCGAGCACCTGCTCCAGCCGCCGTCGGCCGATCTGTCCCGGGCGCAACAGCGTGGGCCGCCCGGGCCGCGTGCAGTCCACGATCGCCGACTCGACGCCGACCGGGCAGGGGCCGCCGTCCAGCACCGGCAGCGCCGGCCCGAACTCCTGCAGCACATGCTCGGCGCGCGTCGGGCTGACGCGGCCGAAGCGGTTCGCGCTCGGGCCGGCGACGCCGGGCACCCCGCGCCGGGCGGCCGCTTGCAGCAGGGCGATCGCCACCGGGTGCGAGGGCATGCGCAGCCCGATGCTCGCCTGCCCGCCGGCCGCCGCCGCGCCCCGGGACGGATGCCGCGGCACGATCACGGTCACCGGCCCGGGCCACAGGGCCTGCATCAGCCGCGCGGCGGCGGCGCCCGGCGCGGGCGCGAAGAACGCGGCCTGCTCGGCGTCGGCCACGTGCACGATCAGCGGGTGATCGCGCGGTCTTCCCTTGGCCTCGAAGATGCGGGCCACGGCCGCGTCGTCGTCTGCACGCGCGCCCAGCCCGTACACCGTCTCGGTCGGGAAGGCCACGAGCTCGCCGGCCGCGAGCAACGCCGCCGCGTGCTCGATCCGCTCCGGATCGCGGCCGTCGAGGATGGCCATCTCGTGTCGCGGGCCGCGGGCGCGCCTGCTCAGGGGGGCGCGAGACCGAGCCGCGCGGCCGCCTCGCGGGCTGCGGCCAGGGCAGACGCGGGCCCGGAGGCGGTCAGCGTCAGGTGCCCCATCTTGCGGCCGCGCCGCGCCTCGGCCTTGCCGTACAGGTGCAGGTGCGCACCCTGCAGCGCGAGCACGGCGGCCCAGTCGGGTCGGCGCGGCGCGCCCGCGGCGTCCAACCACAGGTCGCCCAGCAGGTTCAGCATCACCGCGGCGGAGTGCAGCCGCGGCGCGGCCAGCGGCAGCCGGGCCATCGCGCGGACCTGCAGGTCGAACTGCGACAGGTCGCAGGAATCGATGCTGTGGTGCCCGCTGTTGTGCGGCCGCGGTGCCATCTCGTTGGCGACCAAGCGCCCGTCGGCGAGCAGGAAGAACTCCACGCACAGCACACCGACGTGGCCGAGTGCGTCGGCCAGCCGCAGCGCGTGGTCGACCGCCGCGTCCGCCGCTGCTGGCGGCACGTCTGGGGCGGGCACCTGCGTCACCGCGAGGATGCCGTCGCGGTGCAGGTTCTGCTGCACCGGCAGGTGCACGCAGCGGCCGTCGTGGCCGCGGGCGACGACGACGCTCAGCTCGCGCGCCAGCGGCAGCCGCTGCTCCAGCAGGCAAGGCACGGCGCCGAGCCGTCGCCACGCCGGGCCCAGCGCGGCGAGCGACTCGACGGTGATCTGGCCCTTGCCGTCATAGCCCATGCTCGAAGTCTTCAGCAGGCCCGGCAGCATCGCCTCGAGCCCGGGCTGTGCCAGGTCGGACTCCGTCTCGATGGGCGCGTGGGTCGCGCAGGGCACGCCGCTGCGCACGAACAGCGCCTTCTCGCGCGCCCGGTGCTGGCACACCGACACCGAGCCCGCGGCCGGCGCGACGTGCAGCCTCGGCTGCCCGGCCAGGAATTGCAGCGAGCTCGCGGGCACGTTCTCGAACTCGGTGCTGACCGCCGCGCAGCGGGACGCCAGCGCGGCCAGCGCCGCGCGGTCCTCGTAGCCGGCGACGATGTGGTCGTCGGCGGCGGCGCCGGCCGGGCTTGCGGCGTCGGGCTCGAGAACCAGCACGCGGTAGCCCAGCGCCTGCGCGGCGTGCACGAACATGCGGCCGAGCTGGCCGCCGCCGAGCATGCCGAGCCACGCCTGCCCCGGCTGCAGCGGACCTTCGTCGACCGTGTCCACCGGCTGCGGCCGCGCTCAGCGCGGGAGATCCTGCGTCATCGCCTGCGCCGCCGCGGTCTGGCGGGCACGGAACGCGTGCAGCCGGTCGCGCAGCGCCGCGTCGCCGGCGGCCAGCATCGCCACCGCGAACAGCGCGGCGTTTGCGGCACCGGCCGCGCCGATGGCGAACGTGGCCACCGGCACGCCCTTGGGCATCTGCACGATCGAGTGCAGCGAGTCCACGCCCTGCAGGTGCCGCGACGGCACCGGAACGCCCAGAACCGGGACCGTGGTCTTGGCCGCCAGCATGCCCGGCAGGTGGGCTGCGCCGCCGGCACCGGCGATGATGGCCCGCAGGCCGCGCAGCTCGGCCTGCTCGGCGTAGCGGAACATGTCGTCGGGCATCCGGTGCGCCGAGACCACCCGCACCTCGTGCGGCACCTCGAACTCGGCGAGGAGCTCGGCGGCCGGGCGCAGCGTGTCCCAGTCGGACGACGAGCCCATCAGCAGGGCGACGAGGGGGGAGGACATTCGGGCTGGCTCAGGAGAAGGTCTTCAGGATCGCCTCGGGCACGCCCGGCACCCGGATGCCGCGCAGCGGCTGCAGCGTCATGCGCAGTTCGTCGACGAAATGGCCGAACATGGTACGCGCGACCTCGAGCTGGGCAGCCCGCGTCGCCGGGTCGCCGAAGGCGGCGTGCAGCAGCGACAGCTCGGCCAGCAGCCATGCGGCGACGAGCTGGTCGTCGTCGTGCAGCGTGGAGAAGTCGGCCTGCGCCGCGTCGGCGAATCGCGCCGCGGCCTGCTCGGTCGCACCCTGCCGGCTCATGCAGTAGGCGATCTCCAGCCCGAGCAGCGCCTCGCTGACGTTGTAGTCGGCGAAGCCGCCCGTGCGGCGTGCCTCCTCGAGCATCGGCTGGGCTTCGGCATAGGCGCCGGTGGCGATCAGCGCGCGCGCCTCCCACAAGCGCATGTACGGCGTGCCGGCCTCGACGCCCTCCAGCAGGTGCAGGTTGCGCGCCGAGGCGATCTCGCGCCGGATCCGGCCCGCCAGCGCGGCGTCGGTGGCCTGGACGCAGGCCTGGGCGCGGAACCAGGCCATCGCGTACGAGGACTTGTTGTAGAGCATGGCCTCGATGGTGGCACGGTCGCCGGCGGCCAGCGCGTGGTGCCGGCTCGCGGCGTACCAGGCGGCCGCCTGCGTCGCCTCGCCGCAGGCGGCGAAGGCACTGGCCAGCGTCATCGCGATCCGCGTCTGCGCGTCGTGGTCGTCGTCGTCGGCGACGCCGAGCGCCGTCTGCAGCGAGCGCACCATCCCCGCGAACTCGGAGCGCTCGAGCTGGCAGTGGGCGCGCCAGGCCGAGGCGAGCGCGCTGAGGTCGGCCTGCCGCATCGCGATGGCCAGCGCCTGCGCGCGCATGATCCGGTCGCCGGCTTCGGGGGCGTAGCGCTCGAAGGCGTGGATCAGGCCCTCGGCCAGCATCAGGCGCACCGCGACGCGGCCGCTCTGCCCGCCGCCGAAGGCCTCGCGCACTTCGGAGACGATGGTGCGCGCCTCGTCGAAGCGGCCAATGCGTGCAACGTAGGCCGCGCGCCGGGTGTGCAGTTCGGCGCGGCGCCAGGGTTCGGGCTGTTGCGCGAGTTCCTCGTCCAGCCGTGCGAGGTACAGGCTCATGTCGCTACCCCTGGATGCCGTTGCGCGGGCCGGGATGTTGCCACCGCGGCCTCGCGGGCGCGTCCGCTCTCGGAGGGGTGCGAACGAAAACGGGCCCGACCGGAGTCGGGCCCGTGCTGCAAAGGCTCCGGCGGCCGAGCCGCCGGAAAGTGCAGGCATCAGGGCTTGTTGCCGGTCGGGAACGGCCAGGCAGCCGCCGGGTTCAGCGTGGTCTTCGCCGGTGCGGGTGCAGGTGCAGGGGCCGCAGGGGCAGCAGGCGCGGCAGGGGCCGCCTTCTTCGCCGCCTTCTTGGCAGCCGACTTGCGCGTTGCGGGGCGCTTGGCGGCAGCCTTCTTGGCGGCCTTCTTGGCCGGGGCGGCCTTCTTCGCCGGGGCCTTCTTGGCAGGCGCCTTCTTGGCCGGGGCCTTCTTCGCCGCCGCCTTCTTGGCCGGGGCCTTCTTGGCCGGGGCCTTCTTCGCCGCCGCCTTCTTGGCCGGGGCCTTCTTCGCCGCCGCCTTCTTCGCCGGGGCCTTCTTGGCCGCAGCCTTCTTCGCAGTTGCCATCATGATCTCCTTGATCAAGTTGCAAAGGACTCCGTGCCACGAGCGGCGGCACGGAGATTCACCGTCCGTTGGTGCGTCCCGGGGCCGAGGCCCGCGGACGTTCTTTCCGGTCCGGTGAATTCGTCGGCGAACCCGGCATGCTGGCCTTGCGACCGCTGGCTCTGTGGCCGGCCGGTGTTCGACATTCGTGGTTCCTCAGGCACGCTGCAGCGGCGGCCCGTCTGCGCGGGCCTGCCTGGGCATCGTGCTGGCGTCGTGCACGGCGGGGCCTTTCAGTCCCACGCCAGCGCGCCGCCGGTCTGGTAATCGATGACCCGGGTCTCGAAGAAGTTACGCTCCTTCTTCAGGTCGATCATCTCGCTCATCCAAGGGAACGGGTTCTCCTCGCTCGGGAACAGCGCGTCGAGGCCGATCTGCTGCGCGCGCCGGTTGGCGATGTAGCGCAGGTAGCCCTTGAACATGCTGGCATTCAGGCCGAGCACGCCGCGCGGCATCGTGTCCTCGGCGTAGCGGTACTCGAGCTCGACGGCCTTCAGGAACAGCGCCCTGATCTCGGCCTTGAATTCCGCCGTCCACAGGTGCGGGTTCTCGAGCTTGATGGCGTTGATCAGGTCGATGCCGAAGTTGCAGTGCATCGACTCGTCGCGAAGGATGTACTGGTACTGCTCGGCCGCGCCCGTCATCTTGTTCTGGCGCCCGAGTGCGAGGATCTGCGTGAAGCCGACGTAGAAGAACAGCCCCTCCATCAGGCAGGCGAAGACGATCAGGCTCTTGAGCAGCGTCTGGTCGGCCTCGGGCGTGCCAGTGCTGAAGTGCGGGTCCATGATCGCGTCGATGAACGGGATCAGGAACTCGTCCTTGTCGCGGATCGACGCGACCTCGTGGTAGGCGTTGAAGATCTCGCTCTCGTCCAGGCCCAGGCTCTCGACGATGTACTGGTAGGCGTGGGTGTGGATCGCCTCCTCGAAGGCCTGGCGCAGCAGGAACTGACGGCACTCCGGGGCGGTGATGTGGCGGTAGGTGCCCAGCGTGATGTTGTTGGCCGCGAGCGAGTCGGCCGTCACGAAGAAGCCGAGGTTGCGCTTGATGATCCGCCGCTCGTCCTCGGTCAGGCCGTTCGGGTCCTTCCAGAGGGCGATGTCCCGGTTCATGTTCACTTCCTGCGGCATCCAGTGGTTGGCGCAGGTGGCCAGGTACTTCTCCCAGGCCCACTTGTACTTGAACGGGACCAGCTGGTTGACGTCGGTCTGGCCGTTGATGATGCGCTTGTCGGCCGCGTTGACGCGGCGCTGCGCCGAGGCAGGCTGCGCCGCGCGCTGCACGGGCATCGGCGCCGCCGCTGCGGGCTGCACCGCGGCAGCGACCGGCTGGAGCGCCGGCCGCGCCGCTGGCGCAAGGCCGACCTGGAGGGCTGATGCGGCTGGCGGCGGCACGGAAGCCCCGCGCATGGCTTGCGCGGGCGCCGGGTTCGATGGGGTACGGACGTCTTCTTCCCAGACGAGCATGAAACTGCTTCCTGTCTTGTGAATTATCGGACCGTTGCTTGCAAACGCCAAGTGGCGCTTGACACCGCAGGGTCGATGTTGTTGCTGACTTGCATCGAAGAGCGCCGCGCCATCGACGCGGCGCTCGGCCTCACTGGCACGCTTCGCAGTCCGGGTTGTCGATCGAGCAGAAGCGCACGTCGCTGCCTGGCGCATCCGCGGCTGCCGTCGCCGTGGCGGCCGCAGTAGGCACTGCGTTCAGCGCCCCGGGCGCCACCGTGCTCTTCTCGGCGTACGTGGCGCTGGTGGTGCGCAGGTAGTAGGTGGTCTTCAGGCCGCGCAGCCAGGCGAGCTTGTAGGTCTCGTCGAGCTTCTTGCCGGAGGCGCCCGCCATGTAGATGTTCAGGCTCTGGGCCTGGTCGATCCACTTCTGCCGCCGCGCGCCGGCCTCGATCAGCCAGCTCGGGTCGATCTCGAACGCGGTGGCGTACAGGCGCTTGAGCTCCTCGGGCACGCGGTCGATCGCGCGCAGCGAGCCGTCGAAGTGCTTGAGGTCCATCACCATCACGTCGTCCCACAGGCCGAGCCGCTTCAGGTCGCGCACCAGGTACTCGTTGACGACGGTGAACTCGCCCGACAGGTTGCTCTTGACCGACAGGTTGCCGAAGCTGGGCTCGATCGACGCGTCGACGCCGATGATGTTGCTGATCGTGGCGGTCGGCGCGATCGCCACGCAGTTGCTGTTGCGCATGCCGTGCTCGCGGATGCGGGCGCGCAGCGCGTCCCAGTCCATCGTGCTGGAGCGGTCGACCTGCACGTAAGACCCCTCGGCCGGGCCGCCGCGCTCGCCGGCCAGCAGGTCGAGCGTGTCCTGCGGCAGGATGCCCCGGTCCCACAGGCTGCCGCGGTAGCTGGCGTAGCGGCCCCGCTCCGCGGCCAGCTCGGTGCTGGCCCAGTAGGCGTGGTAGCAAACCGCCTCCATCGAGCGGTCGGCGAACTCGATCGCCTCGACGCTGGCGTAGGGCGTGCGCGTCGCGTACAGGCAGTCCTGGAAGCCCATGATGCCCAGCCCGACCGGGCGGTGGCGCAGGTTGCTGTCGCGCGCCTTCTTCACCGAGTAGTAGTTGATGTCGATGACGTTGTCGAGCATGCGCATCGCCGTCGACACGGTGTTCTTCAGCTTGGCCTGGTCGATGACCTTGCGGCCGTCCGGCCCGTCCACCAGGTGCTGCACCAGGTTCACGCTGCCCAGGTTGCACACCGCGATCTCGGTGTCGCTGGTGTTCAGCGTGATCTCGGTGCACAGATTGGAGGAGTGCACGACGCCGACATGCTGCTGCGGGCTGCGCACGTTGCAGGCGTCCTTGAACGTGATCCAGGGGTGCCCGGTCTCGAACAGCATCGACAGCATCTTGCGCCACAGGTCCTTGGCCGGCATGCGCTTGAACAGCTTGATCTCGCCGCGGTCGACCCGGGCCTCGTAGGCGACGTAGGCCTCCTCGAAGGCCTTGCCGAACTTGTCGTGCAGGTCGGGGCAGGTCGATGGCGAGAACAGCGTCCAGTCGCCGCCCTCGAGCACGCGCTTCATGAACAGGTCGGGAATCCAGTTCGCCGTGTTCATGTCGTGCGTGCGCCGCCGGTCGTCGCCGGTGTTCTTGCGCAGGTCGAGGAACTCCTCGATGTCCAGGTGCCAGCTCTCGAGGTAGGCGCAGACCGCGCCCTTGCGCTTGCCGCCCTGGTTGACCGCCACCGCCGTGTCGTTGACGACCTTGAGGAAGGGCACGACGCCCTGGCTCTTGCCGTTGGTGCCCTTGATGTAGCTGCCCAGCGCGCGCACGCGGGTCCAGTCGTTGCCCAGGCCGCCGGCGAACTTGGACAGCAGCGCGTTCTCCTTCAGCGCCTCGTAGATGCCGTCCAGGTCGTCGGCCACCGTCGTCAGGTAGCAGCTCGACAGCTGGCTGCGCCGGGTGCCGCTGTTGAACAGCGTCGGCGTGCTGCTCATGAAGTCGAAGCTCGACAGCACGTCGTAGAACTCGATCGCGCGCGCCTCGCGGTCGATCTCGCCCAGCGCCAGGCCCATCGCCACGCGCATGAAGAAGGCCTGCGGCAGTTCGATGCGGCGCTCGTCGACGTGCAGGAAGTAGCGGTCGTAAAGCGTCTGCAGCCCGAGGTAGTCGAACTGCAGGTCGCGCTCGGGGCGCAGCGCCTCGCCCAGCCGCGCGAGGTCGTACTGCCCTAGCCGCTCGTCGAGCAGTTCGGCGGCGATGCCCCGGCGGATGAACTGCGGGAAGTACTCGGGGTAGCGCTGGCCCATCTCCGCCGGCCCCACCTCCTCTCCGAGGACCTCCTTGCGGATCGTGTGCAGCAGCAGCCGCGCGGTGGCGCGGGTGTAGGCCGGGTCCTTCTCGATCAGCGTGCGCGCAGCCAGGATGGCCGCCTTGTGCACCTCGTCGATCGGCACGCCGTCGTAGAGGTTGCGGCGCGTCTCGGCCAGGATCGGCCCGGCGTCCACCTCGGAGCCTAGCCCGGCGCAGGCCGACTCGACGAGTGCGCGCAGCGCGGTCATGTCCAGGGGGCGACGCAGCCCGCCGTCGGTCACCTGCAGCACCGGCTCGCGCGGCGCCGCCTGCTGGACGGTCCTGGCCCGCTCCTGCGCGCGCCGCTCGCGGTACAGCACGTAGGCGCGCGCCACCTCGTGGTGGCCGCTGCGCATCAGGCCGAGCTCGACGCTGTCCTGCACGTCCTCGATGTGGAAGGTGCCGCCGCTGGGGCGCGAACGCAGCAGCGTGCGCACGACCGCCTCCGTCAGGTGCTCGACCGTCTCGCGCACGCTGGCCGACGCCGCTCCCTGGGTGCCATGCACGGCCAGGAAGGCCTTCATCAGCGCGACCGTGATCTTCTGTGGCTCGAAGGAGACCACCGCGCCGTTGCGGCGGATGACCTGGTAACCGGCGAAGGCCGCACCGGCGGCCGCGACGCCCGGTGCGGCGGTCACGGCCGGGCGGGCGCCGGCGGCGCCTTCGATCGCGGTGGACACGGCAGATTGCATTCAATTCCCTCTCTGTGTTCGATGTCGTCTGCGGGGTGACGGGCTGGCGGTGGCGTCGGCCCGGTGCGGCCGGCAGCGCAGGCTGCCGGATGGCGCGCATGGCGCGCCGACAGTACGTTCCGGATGGGTGCTGCGCGATCGCAGCGGGTACTTCGCGGGCGGCTGCGCCGCACTAGATGTAGCGTCTGCCCGCCCGCGCAGCCACTATACGTAGTGTACCCGCCCCCGACTTCAGGGCTTGCCCGGGTTGTCGGGCGACGACGGTGCGTGCGCGGCGGCGTGTACCGCGACATGCGGCCGCCGGCCGCCCATCCGGCCCGAGAGCCGGGGCCAGTCGAAACCCGGTCCCGGGTCGTGCTTGCGCCCCGGTGACACGTGCTCGTGGCCGACCACCTCGGCGAGCGGGTAGCGGCGCGCCAGCGCGCGCAGCAGCGTCGCGAGCCGCTCGTACTGCACGTCCTCGAACCGGCCGCCCTCGAGGCCTTCGAGCTCGATGCCGATCGACCAGTCGTTGCAGTTGTCGCGTCCGTGCCAGGACGAGCGGCCCGCGTGCCAGGCGCGCAGGTCGCAGGACACGAACTGCTGCAGCGCGCCGTGGCGCCGCAGGAAGAAGTGGGCCGAGACCTGCAGGCCGCGCAGCCCCTCGAAGTACGGGTGGGCGCTGCAGTCGAGCCGGTTGGTGAACAGGCGCTCGACCGCGTCACCGCCGAAGCGGCCCGGCGGCAGGCTGATCGAGTGCAGCACGACCAGGGACACCGCGCAGCCCGGCGGCCGCGGCCCGTGGTTCGGCGAGGGGATGGCGCGCGCGCCGTGCCACCAGCCGTCCCGCCAGGCCGGCCGGCTCGACCGGCCGCTCATGAAGCCGCGTCGGCGTCCGCGCGCTCCGGGCTGCCGTCCCGTCCCGGGCCCCCGATGCCCAGCCGCGCCATCCGGTAGCGCATCTGCCGCAGCGACAGCCCGAGGCTGGCGCCGGCGGCGGTGCGGTTGTAGCGGTGCAACTCGAGCGCGCGCTCGAGGATCTCGCGCTCGACCTCGTCCAGGTGTGCCACGAGGTCAGCCGGCAGCGGCGCCCGCGCCGCGGGCGCCGCCGCCGACGCCGGCGGCGGCACGGGGGCGGGCGCGGCCTGGGGCGAGGCAACCGCGTCGCCTTCGTCTTCCGCCGGCTCGCCCAGCGGCGGCAGCCCGAGGTCGTCCTCCTCCAGCCGCTGCCTGCCCGACAGGGCCAGGGCGCGGTGCAGCAGGTTCTCGAGCTCGCGGACGTTGCCCGGGAACGCGTGCGCGGCGAGGCGCTCCAGCGCCGTCGGCGTGATCGTCGGCGCGGGCGACACCCCGGCATCGGCGGCAATGCGCCCGAGCAGCGCGGCGCAGATCGCCGGCAGGTCGTCCAGTCGGTGCCGCAGCGGTGGCACCGCGATGTGGATGACGTTGATGCGGTAGTAAAGGTCCTGCCGGAACCGCGCGGCCTGCACCTCGGCGCCGAGGTCCCGGTGGGTCGCGCTGACGATGCGCACGTTCAGCGGGGACTCGGCCACCGCACCCAGCGGGCGCACCGCGCGCTCCTGGATCACGCGCAGCAGCTTGCTCTGCATCGCCAGCGGCAGGTCGCCGATCTCGTCGAGGAACAGCGTGCCGCCCTGCGCCGCCTGGAAGAAGCCCTCGCGGTCGTCGTGGGCGCCGGTGAAGGCGCCCTTGCGATAGCCGAAGAACTCGGCCTCCAACAGCGACTCGGGGATTGCGCCGCAGTTGACTGCCACGAACGGCCCGGCCGAGCGCGGCGACGACTCGTGGATCGCGCGCGCGACCAGCTCCTTGCCGGTGCCCGACTCGCCGCTGATGTGCACCGGCGCCATGCTTCGGGCGACCTTGCCCACCATGGTGCGCACCTGCCGCATGGCCGGCGACTCGCCGGCCATGCGCGCCAGCGTCGCCTGCGGCGCGGCGCCGTCGCGCGAGCGCTGCAGCGGGCCGCGGCCGAGGGCGGAGGCGACCGCGGTGCGGAACTGCCGCAGGTCGACGGGCTTGGTCAGGTAGTCGTAGGCGCCCGCCTTCAGCGCCTCGACGGCGTTCTCGGGCGAGGCGTAGGCGGTGATCACGATCGCCTTCTCCGGGCGGCCGTGCCGCTCCATCCGGGCCAGCAGGTCCAGGCCGCTGCCGTCGGGCAGCCGCATGTCGGTGATCAGCAGCTGGAAGCCGCCGGCGGCCAGCCGCGTCCAGGCCTCTTCGACCGCGCCGGCGCTCTCGACCTCGTAGCCCTCGCGCAGCAGCGTGAGCTCGTAGAGCGTGCGCAGGTCGGGTTCGTCGTCGACGACGAGGAGGCGCGGCACGGGGGCGGGCGGCGTCATGCGCTGCGGATGCTAGCGGCTGCGCGCGCCGAGGTCAGGAGGCAGCGGGCGGCGGCGCCGTATCGGCCAGCACGGCGCGCCGCATCGAGACGACGAACTCGTTGCGCAGCCGCTCGCCCGACGGTCGCGACCGGTACTCGATGCCGGCGCCGTAGCGCTCGCACAGCTCGCGGCAGATGTACAGGCCGAGCCCGGTGCCGCGGCTGCGCGTCGACATGAAGGGCTCGAACAGCAGCCGCTCGGTCTCGGGCGGTATCGGGTCGCCGTCGGACAGCACCGCAAGCGCCACGCGGCCGTCGCTGCCCCGGCCCAGCCGGACGGCGATCGAGCCAGGCGCGTCGCTCGCGTGGCGGTGGGCGTTGTCGAGCAGGTTGACCAGCACCCGCCGCAGGTGCTCGGGGTCGAACACCGCGCCGAGCGGGCCGGGCTCGAGCTCGAGCCGCAGACGGCTCGCGGCGTCCGGTCCGGTGTCGACGGCGATGCCGGCGGTCTGCGCCCACTCCGCGCCGATCGCGGCCACCGCTGCGCGCGCGTCCACCGCGCGCAGCGCCGGGGCGGCCCCCGGGGCGACTTCCATCACGTCGTCGACCAGCCGGCCGAGCCGGCGCGCGTTGTCGGCGACGATGCGCACGAGCCGCTGCTGCCCGGGCGTCAGCTCGTCCTCCATCAGCAGCGCGTTGGCCTGGGCGATGGCCGACAGCGGATTGCGGATCTCGTGGGCGATGCCCGCCGAGATCCTTCCCATCGCGGCCAGCTTCTCCTGGCGCACGCGCGCCAGCGCCGTGCGCACGTCCTCCAGCAGCAGCACGACCAGCGCGTCGTCGCGCTCGTCCGCCGGCCCGACTGCGACTGCCGTCCGCGGCGGGTCGTCGGCGAGCGCGCCACGGCGCATGAAGCGCACCCGCAGCCGCAGTGTCCGCAGGTGCCTGCCGCCGAAGTCGACCGTGACATCGCGCCCGGCCTCGGGCCAGTGGCCCTCGGCCAGCGCGCGCTCGACGTCGCTGCGCAGCGCGCTCCATGCCGGGCGCTCGTCCAGGCCGAACGGCGCCGGCGGCGACAGGCCCTGGTCGACGAGCAGCGTGCGCGCGGCCGGGTTGGCTGCGCGCACGCGCAGCCGGCGGTCGACCACCAGCACGCCGTCGACCATCTCCTCGAT